>OFDN01000137.1_pt1 | contig 71415 bp, 65 predicted proteins | sample 1520971 | NCBI WGS metagenome assembly OFDN01 (sample SAMEA94257418, study PRJEB24077) | hot springs metagenome | biome: Aquatic biome; feature: Geographical feature; material: Water | place: India | collected 2012-06-12 | depth 5 m
TCCTCTCCCCGGCCCTCTCCTCCACTTTGGGTGGAGGAGAGGGAGCTTGGGGACAGTTTCCAGATGCGCCCGGGGTGTGCCTCCGGCGCAAAACTACGGTGACCGCTTCCTGCCCATCCGGCCCTTCCTGCTGTCCTGCCTTCCAAATTAATCGACCTCCTCATCGCCCACCTCCGTTGCGGGCGCGGACGATGTGGCGGCGCAGGGTGCGTTCGCGGAGGAAGTCGAAGAGCGCGAGTTCGAGCGGCCGGTCGGTGGTCAGCGGATGGAAGCTGGCGCCGAGCTTCTGACAGGTTTCGCGGACCGCCCGGCGGTGCGCTTCCAGCTTCTGTGTGTAGCCGGTCCGGGCGGCCTGCGGGTCCACGAACAGCGTGCGGCCGGATTCGAGATCCTCGAACAGCACCGGTTGGTCGAAGGAGAAGTTCACTTCGGCCGGATCAAGCACCTGGAACACCGTGAGCTCGTGGCCGGCGGCGGCGAGGGTCGTGAGGCAACGCTCCAGGTTGTCGAGCGGGGCGAGGAAGTCGGAGATCAGCACCATCAGGCCGCGTTTGCGGACGATTTCCGCGACGCGCCGGAGCGGAGCTTCGAGGTCCGTGGCGGTGCCACCGGCGGGCTGCTCCAGCGCCAGCATCAGTTGACGCAGGTGCCCCGGGCGATGCCGCGCCGGCAGGTAATCGCGCACGCCCGCGTCGAACGACAGCAATCCCACGGCGTCGCCCTGCTGGTGCAGGAAATGGCCGAGCGTGGCGGCCAGCGTCGCGGCATATTCGGCCTTGGTGTGGCCGCCGCTGCCGAAGGTCATCGAGCGGCTCTGGTCCACGAGCAGTTGGCAGCGGAGGTTAGTCTCGTCCTCGAACTTCTTGATGTAGAAACGGTCGCTGCGGCCGAACACGCGCCAGTCCACGTAGCGCGGATCGTCGCCCGGCGTGTATTGGCGATACTCGGTGAATTCGACGGAGAAGCCGTGATAGGGACTGCGATGGATGCCGCTCCAGAATCCCTCTACGACGGCGCGCGCCCGCAACTCGAGGTTGCGGATGCTCATCAGCGCCTGCGGGCTGATGAACTTGGCGGAAGGAGCGGAGGCGGGGGCGGTCATGGCTGAACAGCGCCGCGGCGAAAGAAGCGTGAAAACAAAGAGTGAGAGACGCCCGCCCTAACCCCGGCCCTCTCCCCCGGGGAGAGGGGGAAGCCGGCGGACGCGCTCGGACTTCGCAGGCTATGCTGGCGAGGACAGCGTTCGGCTGAACCGGAAGCGACGACGCTGACTCGAAGTCCAGCGCAATGGAACTCAGCACGGCGTCGTGATCTTCTCCCTCTTCCCGGGGGAGAGGGCCGGGGTGAGGGCGGGCCACCTTCCATCTTTCCAACCAACCCGCGCTTTGCCATATCGCCACCATGAACCTGCGCCCCCTCGCCCGCGAACTGCGTCAGCGCGAGACGTGGGCCGAGCGATTGATGTGGCGCTGGCTCCGCGACCGGCGCTTCGAGGGCTACAAGTTCCGCCGGCAGATTCCCAAGGGCGACTTCATCGTGGATTTCCTGTGCGAGGAAGCCTCGCTCGTCATTGAGTTGGACGGCCGCCAGCACGGGTTCCCTGACCAACAGGCGCGGGATGCAGCCAAGGAAGCTTACCTCGCCAGTATGGGCTTCAAGACGCTGCGGTTTTGGAACGGCGAGTTGCGACGGCGGGAACGGGAGATCAAGGAAATGATCTTCCGAGAATTGCATGAGCAGGCACCCAGGCCGGAGCCCGCTCACTGGCGACGAGGTGTGGTCGGGGAGAAGTGAGAGGTGGAGTTGGGAGAAAGAATGAGGGACGCCCGCCCTCACCCCGGCCCTCTCCCCCAGGGAGAGGGAGGAACCGGCGGACGCGCTCGGACTCCGTCTGCTGGCGTGGCTAGGACCGACTTGGTTCGTCCGGGAGCACCCAGCGCTGCATCGAAGCTCACGACCTTGGAATGCCGAGCCGCGTCGAAACATTCCCCTTCTCTCTGGGGGAGAGGGTCGGGGTGAAGGCGAACCAGCTTCCAGCCTCAGCGCCTTTGGGCCGATGAACTTCGTCGCGGGGTTGGCGGTTGGTCTTGTCATGAACAAACTTGCTTTGGCTCAACAGTGGTTGTGAACCAGTCATCTGGGCTACGCCACGCTATCGCAGTGAACGGCTCAAGGACGCGATTTCGAGACTGCAACTCGCGCATGATATCTGCTGGCGCCCAACCCTGTTTATAGTCTTCACCGAATGCTATGCCAGCGTCGTTGAGACACCTGAACGCACCGATGAAGGCTTCGTTTTCAAGCAACTCGCCCGGCGCTTCCTGGTAGCTGACGAACCACCTGTTGAACCCCGCCAAATTGAGTTTCGAACCTCTTCGCTCAATTGCCCCCCTACTCACCTCGTCCAACGATTCGATCCGAATGGTTGGAGGAAGAATTATCGATACGTAAGCGGGAGGCTTCATACTCAGAGACGTTCGGCGGAAAGTCGAATCATGCCGCCAGCGGCGCCTTCACCGTCTCCAGCAGCTTGCGGATGACGTCTTCCACGCGGATGCCTTCGGCTTCGGCGCGGTAGTTGAGCAGGATGCGGTGGCGGAGCGTCGGCTGGGCGAGGTGTTGCAGGTCCTCGACGGTCACATGGGCGCGGCCGGCGAGGAGGGCGCGAGCCTTGGCGCCCAGCACGAGGAACTGCGCGGCGCGGGTGCCGGCGCCCCAGCTCACCCAGTCGTTCACGAAGGCGGGGGTCGTGGACTGCTTCGGGCGCGAGGCGGCGGCAAGCTGGACGGCGTAGCGGACGAGTTCCTCGGCGATGGGCACCTGCCGGACGAGGCCGTGGAAGTGCAGGATATCCTCGCCGGTGAACAGCGCCTCGATGGGGGCGGGTTTGCCGGCGGTGGTGCGGGTGATGACCTGGACCTCGTCGGACTCGGGCAGGTAGTCCATCACCACGTTGAACATGAAGCGGTCGAGCTGGGCTTCGGGCAGCGGATAGGTGCCCTCCATCTCGATGGGGTTCTGCGTGGCGAGCACGAAGAAGGGTTCGGCCAGCGAATGCCGGACGCCCGCGGCGGTGACCTGGTGTTCCTGCATCGCCTCCAGTAGCGCGGCCTGGGTCTTGGGCGGCGTGCGGTTGATTTCGTCGGCGAGGACGAGGTTCGCAAAGATGGGTCCGGGCACGAAGGTCATGCGGCGGCCAGCATCGGTCTCCTGCAGGATTTCCGTGCCGGTGATGTCGGCGGGCATCAGGTCGGGGGTGAACTGGATGCGCGCGAACTTCAGGTGGAAGACCTGCGCGATAGACTTCACCAGCAGTGTCTTGGCGAGCCCGGGCGCGCCGGTGATGAGGCAATGGCCGCCGGCGATGAGCGCGAGCAGGATCTGATCGATCACGTCGCGCTGGCCGACGATGACCTTGGCGAGTTCGGCCTCGATGCGGGTGCGGCCGGCGACGAGGCGCTCGTAGGCCTCGCGGTCCGAAGGCGGCGCGACGACGGGCTCGGGAAGGGGCGGAGGGGTGGGATGGCTCATGGATGGGAAAGGAAAGGGAAACTGCAGTTGGTCGCGGATGGTCGCGGGCGGGAAGAGACAAAGCGGCTGCTCGTTGCGGTAACGTCTTGGAGTGCGCCAGTCCTCTGGCGCTTTTGCCGGACGCATCCCCAGAGAAGACCAGCCTCCCACCCCGTAGCCACAAGGCGGCAGAGGACTGCCGCAGTCCAAAACCTGGCGGAGCTGGCCACCCCCCTGGTGTCCGGCGTCAGCTTCTGAAATCTGCGTCGATCGGCGTTCATCTGCGGTTGCTTTGCCGGCGCGTTCATCAGTGGGTCATCGCGTAAAAGATCACGTTGATGCCGAGGGGATACGAGATCTTCTCGGAGAAGTTACGGAAGTAGAAGTCGCTTTCGCCCTCGCGCTCCCAGCCGTCGCCATTGTCGGTGTTGTGGGTGGCGAAGACCATGATGCGGCCCGCGTCGTCGAAGATCACGCGGTGGTGGACGTCCTGCGCGTCGGGGCGTTCCCAGGTCACGCCGCCGTTCCACTCGCTTTCCACTCCGAGGCCGACATTCGGCACCTGCCCTTTGGCCCTGATGTCGAAGACGCAGTGGTAGAGCGGATGGTCGAGCGGCAGTTCCACGAAGTCCCGCTCCGGGAAGACCTGCTTCATGACCTCCGCCATGTTCTCCCAGTCGCGTTCGCCCCAGAAGTCATCGAACATGAGGAAGCCGCCGTTGAGCAGGTAATCGCGGAGGCGCTTGCATTCGGCGTCGTTCAGATAAAGGGCGCCGGCCTCGACGATGTAGATCCAGGGATAGTTCGCGAGATCGTCGTCGGTGAGGCCGAGCACGCGCCCGTCGGGATCCACCCGGAGCGCGGTCATCTGCTGGAGGCGATAGGAGAGGTTCAAGTCGCTGTCGGGAATGTCGGTGGACCAGCCGCCGCGTCCGCCCCGGCCGCCGTGCAGGTAGCGGATGCGGGCGAAGGTGAAGACGTCCTGTTCGAAGCCGGCCGGATTGGTCCAGTTGGGCGTGCCGGTGCTGTGGGATTCCACCTCGCGGGCGGTGCGGATGTCATCGGAGACCGCGCTCTCGCCCCACCACGCCCGGCGTCCGCCGCGCCGCTGGGCGTAGGCCAGCGAGGCGACGAGCAGGAGGCACAAGGCGAGGGCGGCGGTGCGAACCAACGTAGGGCAGGCTGCCAGCCTGCCCGGCGTGGTGAGGCTATGTTCGGCCACTGAAGCGTCAGGTGAAATCCCCGTGGCGGTTTGGTTCACTGCCCGTTTCCCCCTCACCCTGGCCCTCTCCCTCGGGGAGAGGGAAACGTATGCCAGCGCTTGGCGGAGGCGCATCCCCAATGGACGAACACCGCACTGTGATTCGCTGGAACGAAGGGTGGAGCGTGAAGAGTTGCCGGGCGCCGTGATATTCCCCCTCTCCCGAGGGGAGAGGGCCGGGGTGAGGGGGAAGGACGCGTTGAACGGATGACTCGCACCAGTTACCGCCTCCGGCCGCATTCCGCATTCCACATTCCGCAATGCCCCGTCCGCCTCCTCACGTCGGCGGCTACAACTGCTGTTGGCTTTTACACTGTTCTTCAGAAGTAGGGAGGTAGGAGAGGGTTATCTCGATTTCGCCCTGCCCAATCTGTATCCGCTGGCACAGGCTCTCAGCGATTTTGCGCTTCTCATCGGTCGGCAGGGTGGGCCAGCGGCCATAGAGCTGCCGAGCCTCGGCAATCACCGCGTCGGCCGACAGGGTGTTCACTTTGAGGTAATCCACCTCGGCTTGGAGCTTCGGCAGTTCCTTGGTGAGTTGGTTCAGCCGTTCCTCAGCCGGTTTGTAGAACTCGCCAAAACCCTGCCCGGTGATGTGCCCGTCCAAGTAGAGCTTGTGGGTGCGGGTCATCTCTTCCCGAACCTGTTGGATCGTCTGCTGGTGGGTCGCCAGCAGCCGCTCTTTCTCAGCCAGGGTCAGGTTGGCCTGGGTCAGGTGCGCCGCAATCTTCTCCGGGGCGGTGAAGAACACCTGCAACTCGTCGTGGAAGATGCCCTCTAGGTCGGCGACGGGAATCTTGTTGCTGCACTTCCGGCAGAGGTATTTCGGGGTGCCGCTGCGGACATACATCTTCCCGCCGCAGGCGCACCACGCGAGGTTGCTGAAGGTGTGCGCCGGGAGCTTGCCGGGGAAGCGGTTGACCTTGCCCTGCTCCTCGATGATCTGGTTGACCTCGGTCCACAGGGACTCCGGGACGATGGGTTCGCAGACGACCCGGCCCCACTCGGCTTCCGGTTTCTCGGCATACTTCCAATCGCCGTTCTTCTTCACCCGGTTGAAAAAGTAGATGCCCTTGGCGCTGGTTTCGACCAAGACGCGGCGGACGTGCATGTCCCGCCAAAGTTTGCCCTCGCGGGTGCGGTAGCCGGAGGCGTTCAGCAGCTTGGCGACGGTGCCCTTGCGGCGGTGCTGGCGGAAGAGGTCGTAAGCCCTGGCCCGGATGGGCGCCTCGGCAGGGTGGGGAACAAGCTTTTTGTCCACCCACTGGTAACCGTAGGGGGCATGGCCGTTGATTGGCTTCCCCAACCGGGCGCGGGTGACGACGGAGGCGTTGACCCGCTCGACGATTTCCTCGCGTTCCCACTGGGCGAAGACGGCCAGCAGGTGGAAGAACATCCGGCCACCCGCCGTGCTGGTGTCGATGCTTTCGTTGAGGGAAACCAAGTCCGCGTTGTGCTCGCGGAAGAAGTCTCCGAAATCTTGCACCTCGCGGAGATTACGGGACAGCCGGGCCAGCTTGCTGAACAGGAGGGCCTGGATGTGACCGCGCTTCACGTCGGCCATCATGCGTTTCGCCTCCGGATGGTCTCGCACGGCCTTGCCGGACTGACCCGCGAGGTCATACACCTCGACGATGTTCCACCCCCGCGCGGTCGCATACATCTTGGCGCGTTCCAGATGGTGTTCGGGCGCCTCGCCCTTGGCCTGCTCCTCGGTGCTGACCCGTATCCAGATGCCAACGTTGCGGGTGTCCATGGCGAGCAGGTGAATCGAGGTTTTCATGCCAAACAATAATGTATTTCAATTAGATACACTCTCAAGAGAAATGTAGCTCTTTGGAATACATTTTGCAGAATATCCGCATGGCTGAAACGAGATACGTCACCGAATCCCAACTCGCGGACCTGGCAAAGCAGTTCCGGTGCGCCGCCGACAAAACCCGAGCGGAAGCTGCTCGCGACATGGGCATCAAGCAGCCATCCATTTTTCATGCGGAGGAAAGCCCTGAGAAGACATTCGTCAAACTCCGGCGGCGAATGATTGAAGCCTATTCCACCTACAAAGTTGAAGGTCCGTTTTATCGGCTGGTGGGCAAGTGAGACGGATCGCAGTAAATCACTCGCGTGCGATTCAATGAACAGGGCCAAGGTGGAACGCCTCACTGTCGTCGACCATTGACGATGAATTCACTGCTTCCATCGCACCCACTTAATCGTTGCTAGCAACCGATCAGTGATCGACAGATGCTTTTCCTCCGCTGCACCTGCCTTGCTTTCGTCGTATCGATCACGGCCACGGCTGTTCCATCCGCTCGGGATCTCGATGGCTCGATTCTGATCAACCCAGTAATGGGAACGGCAGGCAAAGCTCCAGTTCCCAATTGAGGGAAAAAGCGAAACGGATTCCCCGTTGCAAATGAGCTGCCAATCCGAAGGAGAAAGAGGGGTCACAACTTCCTCGCCACACCCGCAGGCACATCGATGCGATACCAACGAAAAGCGCAGCGATACGTAGATGACGCCTTCATCCAATGCTTCAGGCATGAATTCTACAAACCTATGCGTGAATGTCCTCATGCAGGAGCATGCCCGTGTCGATTGAATAGGTCGACTGGTGTTCGTGTTCGTAATCAGCATAAAACCCCACCATTTTCTTCCATTTGATCACTCCCAGTGCTGCGTTCAGCATGTTGAGCTCTGCGATTTGAATATTAGACGAATAGGCATCATTGTCGGCGTCGGCAAAAGATATCCTATGTTGGAGGTGATCGTTTTTGGTGTGAGTGCCTGTCGTCACGCGAACAAGACCTATCAGTTTTTCGTCGGTTACTTGAACGCCTATTCCGACGTCTACAAATGGGATGTTCCTGTTGAGCAGTCGCTCGACTATTTGCTTTTTGGCAGCTCCAGAATCAATGCAGAGAAAAACGAAACTTAGTCCGTCGAGTCCATCCAAGTTGGAACCATTAAGTCGCGCACAAATCGCTCTGACGTTCCGGTGCATCTTGGAATAGATGCCTGCCAAGTAATCCACCTTCGTGGGTTTGGCAGCCAACTGATCAAGAGATGGCGCCCCGGGTGCTCTGAATGCGTTATGCTGCAAAAAGAGGTCCGGGTCGAACAATCGAATCTCGGCGACTGGCGTTTTCGCAATTAAGTCGAGAACATACGATCCTGTGCCTCCCAACCCAACAATTCCAACTGATTGACCGCGGAGTTTTTCCGTAATCGCTTGGAACTTCCCCCGCGTGGAGTTGGTATCCAAATACATCAACACAGAGTCGGATTCAGGGCTCGCAATCGGGCGGTATGTCTGTGCTGTTGCCTCCGGCTTCAAAGCACGGGCAGGGGCCGAAAGAATCTCAACATAACGAGAAATCAGAGAATGATAATCAGGGTAACCTTCCGGCGGCTTGTTGGAGAAACTCCGTTGGACCGTCAGTCCCTCTCCGAGCTGTTGAATTCCATCGCTGTGCTGGATTCCTTTAATTGGAGTCCCATCTTTATGGCATGGGGTCTGCCCCGTGAAATAGGCAACGTGGGTGTTAGGCCTGGCTGTGCGATCACCAGCCAAGGTTAATTCACAGACGAGGTCTCCATACTCCACGGCCTGGCCAGAAGTTACATACGGAACGTGCCGCACTACAAGGTAGGCTCCAACAATGTCGGCTTCGTAGCCTTCGTTACGCAGCCGAGAGAGATCGCTACTACGATTTATCAGTGCGGACGACATTGAAGATCATGCCTTGCTTGAGCCTTACGGAGTCACCTTGAACCAAACTGCCCTTTTCGTGGTGATCAGGCCCTCGCTGGTAGGTAATCGTATACACTGAGGCATCGGTATTCGGAGGACCGAATGCGAGAACAACAAGCTCATCAAAGGTGAGTTCGCGCTGAGAAACGGTTTTCTCACGGCCATTTACCACAATGGTGATTTCTTTCTCCTGACCTGGAGGAACTGCTGGAGGAGTATTTTCCGGTTTCATTGGTGGTCAGTATTCTTGCGGAATACCGATATGCAAGGAATACTTGCAAAAAAAGAAGTCGCAATGCCTGCGATGCTGTGTATCGTGGTGGTGTGGATCCGTTTTCAATCCTTATCGGCAAGCGTTTCAAGATCGCACGCGACTCGTCTTCCACCACACAGGAAGCGTTGGCGGATGCGTTAGGGTTGAAAGATCGGCAAACGATTTCGGCGATAGAAGTTGGGGAACGGCGCGTGATGCCTGAAGAGCTGATCAGGGCTTCGGACTTTCTCAAACAACCGCTGGAGTTCTTTACCGATCCCTACTTTGTTGCCGAGAGCAGCACTTTCTCTTATCGCGCCACGACGCTTGATTCTAATGTTCTTAAAGGATTTGCGTCTCATGCTGAGAAGCTGATTTCCGCGCAGCGACGTTTCCGCGACTTGCTTGGAGAGACAGCGAGTCCCGTGCATCCGCAGTTACGCGACATCACCAAAAGCACACCGCTTAATGTTGCGGTGATTCGCGGCGAGCAAACAGCGGCAGGGTGGGATTTGGGACGCATCCCTGCTCTTCGCCTGCGAGATGTGGCCGAGGAGAAATTGGGAATTTCAATATTGTTTGTCGATGGACCAAAGGGGGTTTCCGGTGCTGCGTGCCATTTGGACGACGGCGATGTAATCGTAGTGAATCGTAACGATTCCGAAGGGCGACGGAATTTCAACATCGGACATGAGCTTTTCCATCTTCTGACTTGGGACGCCATGCCCCCGGCAGCGTTCGACTCCGATGAGCCAGAGGGCGGCTTACGAAAGAAAGAGCGATGTGAGCAGCTAGCCGATAGCTATGCCTGCGGACTTCTGATGCCATCCGAAATCGTCAAGGAAAGGTGGATGCAACGCAGCGGCGAAACCTTTTCTGACTGGCTCCGCCAGCATTCTGACGAGCTTCATGTTTCGCCACTGGCTTTGTATTGGCGCATCGTCAACTTGGGACTGATCTCGAAGGATGAAATGCCGTTTCCCCAAGGAACGACTGCAAAATACAATCCAGCCACCCGTGTTCCACGACTGTATAACCAGTTGTTCGTAAAGCGATTGCAACAAGTCCTTCAAAGGGGACACCTCTCTGTGATACGCGCAACCGAGATACTTGACTGCTCCATTGGTGATCTCGCCAAAGTGCTGAAAGCTTACGAATTGGAGGTTCCATTCGGCTATTGAATTCCCATGCTTCCTCCAAGATCCGTCGTGCTTGTCGACACGATGGCAATAGTAATGGCTCATGACCTGCGATGCTGGAACGCGATTCGGAAGCATTTCCAGTTGCATTCGGTTGCTAAGTGCATTGAGGAGGCGACACGGATGAACAAGAGTGGGCAGATTCTGGTGCCTCGCGATGCGGCCGAACTTGGAGCCGAGCTTACGCTGGGCAATGTCGACCGGCTCAAGAAGGCAGAGCTCCTTTTAAGGATAGGCAACAAGGCGGACCTTCACGAAGGGGAATTGCAGTTGCTCACGTATGCTCGCGAAATGCCTGGGGCATGGTTCCTTTGTGGCCCCGACAACGCCACCGTTCGCGCGATGAAGATGCTCTCCTTTTTGGATAGAATGGTATCGCTTGAATCGCTGGGCAGTTCCTCCGGCCATCGTTTCAAAGACAATACTGTTCCACACCATTTTACAGAACGATGGCTTACAGACCGTCGTATGAGCGCCTATTTGGAACCCTGACTGCGGGCACATCCTCATTCGATGGCACCGAACGTTAAAAATATTCAGGCGATGTCGGGCTGCGAAGATTCATGGCAGTGCGCACTATGCGCAATGCTGTCCTTCTCCTTGGCCCGCTACTCCTCGGGCGAAAGTGTGCTGACAGATCCCGTCATCCAGTTACCACGGTTCACACAGGCAATCGGTGTTGAATAATCGATACCTGTTCGCCTTACCGAGTTGAGGGGCCGATTTACCGGCTGGTGGGCAAGTGAGGACTTCCAGCTTCCCGAACCGGTGGCTATCCGGTCTTCGGGTTTGAATGCTCCTGTTCCGCCTTCCACACCAGTTTCGACAGGTCCACCTCCAGCGCGACGGCCAGCCGGCAGACAATCTCCAGCGTAGGGTTGCGTTCACCCTTTTCGATGTAGCCGATCATCTGCGGGGAGACCCCGGATTTCTGGGCGAGCGCATATTTCGTGACCTTCCGCCTCTCCCGCTCCTCGGTCAGAAGCTGGATGACGCGGAGGGACAGCGACTGTCCGCTCTGGTGATTCGGCACGCGACACCACTACAGGGCTTTGGCGTTGACAACGTATTTCCCTATAGTGAAATAGCGTCCATGTTCGCCGGTCAGCCAGCTCGCGCAATTCGGCCAATCCTCCTGCTCGCCGCGGCATTGCTCACCGGCTGCGTCGGGGTGAACTACCAGCTGGGTCAGCCGCCGGTGTCTGATCCCAACGCCTATGCGCCGGTCGAGTTCGCCAAGCTCGTCTCCGGGGCCTACACGCAGGAACTCGACCAGAAGCTGGTGAGCGTGCGCGGGAAGTTCAACTACGCCTTCAGCAAGGACGGCCGCTCGCTGGAGGGACGCATCGCCTCGCTTGACCCGGCCGTTCCAGGCCAGGTGGCCGTTGTTTTCGGGGAGGGGCTGAAGGACCGCGTCACAGCGCTCAAAACCGGCGATCCGGTCACCCTGCGGGGCAAGGTCCGGGCGGTCGTGAACCCCATTTACGGGGCCGGCACCTACCTCGAAGCCTACTTCATTGATCCCTGAACCCCCTCCACCCATGTTCACGCGACGCCTCGGCAACGACCCCCACGCCAACGGAGCCCGCACTTCGGCCTGTGCCGGCTGTCCCGACATCCTCGAACTCGCCGACGGGGACTTTGCGGTCATCGGTATCGACATCACGGAGGCCGCGCAGGCGAACATGTTTCCGACGGCCGGGTGCGGGCCGGACGAACGCGTCGTCCGCATTCCGCGCGGCCTGCTGGTCGGGGCGAAGTGCGACATTCCCGACCGGGTGTGACGGACATCTCTCCGCCGTGGTAAACTGGCGGGATGGAATTCCTCCACTGGGTCGGGACGCACGGGTTTGATCTGCTCGAGGCCGTTGCCATCATCGCCAGCCTCTGCTTCACGGCGGTCTCGTTCCGTCACGACACCAAAGCGCGGCGCATCGGCAACCAGTTTGCCATCACGGAAGCGCACCGGAACATCTGGTCGCAGCTTTACACCCGGCCGGCATTGGCCCGCGTCCTCCAACCCGACGTCAACCTCCGCGAAGAGCCGGTGACCGACGAGGAGGCGGTGTTCATCACCTTCATCCTGCTGCACCTGTCGGCCACCTATCGGGCGATGCAGGAGGGGCTCTTCACGACCCAACAGTCCATTGCCGGCGACCTCCGCTGGTTCTTCGCACGGCCCATTCCCCGGACGGTCTGGCTCGCCAGCAAGTCCCTGCTCGAACCCGATTTCGTCGAGTTCGTGGATCGCAGCCTCAACTCGTAACGTCGCCCGCCTTCCTTTTCATCGAGTCCGCGATGGCCTTGAGGGCGGACTCCTCCTTCGCCTTCAATTCGTCCGGCGTGAGCTTGGGCGTGACGCGCTTCACCGTGTAGCCGCGCCGTTTGGTTTCCTTCGGTTGCGGCACGGCGGCAGCGGCATCCTCCTGCGCCAACCGTTCCAGATGTGCGAGCAACTGGTCGGGCGTGAAGTAACCCACCCGGGCCGACAGCTCGGCCCCAACCGTTCCGGTCACCGCCTCCCGCATCTGCCGCAGCTTCGCCTCGCTGCCCGACACCACGGCGACCGTGGGGAACTCGGCGTCGAGGCACTTCAGGACGTTGCCCACCTCGTGGTCCACCGTCGTCGTGACGGTGATTTCCACGGCCATGGTGCGCCGGGAACTTTCCAGCGCGAGGTCCACGCTGCCCGTCCGGTCCAGGACCGGCTTCTCGGTGGTGACGTGGTAGCCCAGTTTCTCGGCCCCCTCCTTCAGCCGCTTCTGAATCGCCTTGTGCTGTTCGCCGCCCCGGCCCAAGTCAGCCGGTGGTTTCGGTTCCTTAACCTGCGGCAGTTCCGCAGTGCTGAGGGGCGGCACTGCGGCGGGCAAAGCTTCGGCAACCGGAAGCGGGGGGGCGGGCGGCGGTGGGTCGGCCTTTAGGGGCGCGGACGCGACGGGCGGGACGGCTTCCGTTTCCGCAACCGTGACCGGCTTGGTCCTGGGTGGGGGCGGCTCCGCTTCTGCGGGTGCCGCGGCCCCCTCGAACTGTTTCCGCAAGGCCGCCTCCACTTCCGCCCGGGGAGTAGCGTAGCGCTTCCGCGAAGCCTCGGTGACCTCCGCCCGACGCCGCGCCGCGTCGTCATCGGCCACGGGTTCCGGCAGGGGCACGGTCAGGTTGAAGTCATGGTCGCTGCGCTCGACGCGAACCACGGCCTCGCCGGTTTCGAGGTTCTGGAGGTCGCGCGCGGTGAACGAACCGAACCCGCCCTCCAGCTTGCGCGCGTCATCGTCGCCCACGCGGAACACCACCCGCGTGAACGCATTGCCGAGCACCGCGCTGGCGACTTCCCGGTCGCGCTCCAACTGCCGCAGCTCCTGGTGGGCGAGGATCAGCCCGAGCCGATACTTGCGGGCACCGTTCAGCACCTCCGCCAGGCTCGGCGTGATGAAGTGCTGGAACTCGTCGAGGTAGATGAAGAAGTCGCGCCGGGCCGTGGCGGCGAGCCGTTGCCGGGCCATCGCCGTCTGCTGGAACTTCGCCATGAGCAGCGAACCCAGCAGGTAGGCGTTCTCCTTGCCGATGGCGCCCTGGGAGAGTTTCGCGAGGAAGATCTTCCCGGAATCGAGAATGTCCGCGAAGTCGAGCCGGTTCACCGGCTGCGCCACCATGTAACGGAGCGGCTTGGGTGACAGGAACGTCTCCAGGCGCGTCAGCACCGGGCCGATGGACTTGTTGCCGGTGAGCTGGGCGAACCCCTTGCGCCAGTAGAACTGGATGTCCGGGTCCTGCACGGTGGCGAGGAACCGCTCGCGATACTTCGGATCGAGCAGGAACCGGCGGAGGTCGGCCAGTGTGCCGCCCTGACTGCTTTCGAGGAAGGCGAGGATTGCATTCCGCAACACGCCCTCCATCTGGTCGCCCCAGCTCGTCGAGAGCCGGGCGAACACGCTGACCAAATCGGACGCGAGCAACGTCTTCTCCAAGTCACTGTGTGCCGACAGGATGTTGAAGCCGATGGACGCGGTTTCATCCGACGGATCAACGAGGATGACATCCTTGATCCGGTCTTCGGGAATGCGCCCCAGCACCTTGTCCACCAAGTCACCGTGCGGATCGAACAGGGCAAACCCTTCACCGGCCTCCAGGTCTTGCGATAGGAGCGATTCGAGGAAGGTGCTCTTGCCGGTGCCGCTCGCGCCGATGACATGGAGATGGCGGGTGCGCTGGTCGGCGGTGAGCCGGACGGTGCGGGTTTCGCCGGCATGGGTGTTCTCGCCCAGCGCAATCCCTTCCGAACCCGTGACCGTGCGCGGGGCAGTCCGGGTGTTCGTCGTCTGCCGGCGGAACTTGGCGGTGCGGATGGCGGGCGACGGCAGATGCACGAAGCCGATCAGTTCATCCTGGTTTAGCAGCATCCCGCTCCGGCGGGTCTGGCGGCGGGCCACGTCCTCGCCATGCTCCTCGCGGGGGTAGCCGCGATTGTTCAGCGGAATGAGTTCGTTGCCATCCTGGCGGGCGAACACGCCGAGCGAGCCGGCCATTTGCCGGATGATCTGCCACGCGTCGTCCACGGTGGCGGCGACGGCCCCCAGTCGCACGACCACCCCGTAGAGCGGCCGCGACAGCTTCGCGCGGGCGAGCGCGGCCAGGTCGCTCCGGTTGGCGAAGCGGGGACGGCCGAAACTGTCCGTGACGCTACTGAGCAGGCTGTCACCCCACGGCTGTCGGCAGGGCTGGAAGAGCACCTGATAGACGGCCTGTTCGCCCTCCCGGAGTTCGGCGAGGGCGCCGACGAGGCCGACAAAGGGGTCGAGCTTGGGGTGACCGGCGAGCGGGTGAAAGCACTCGCGGGCCAGCCCGAACTCCACGACCGCCCGTTCGCCCTCCTCTTCGGCGAAGGGCCGGAGGGTGTGTTGGGTGGGGACGAAGACGGCCTCGGGAAAATAGGTGCCCAATTGCCGCCGCACGAACGGCACGTCCGCCGCCGCGAGGGCGAACTGCGCGTGCACCTGTTCCGGCTGGCCGACCAGCTCGAAGCTCACCGGCTCGGCACAGGCATCCAGTTGCGACAGGAACACCTCGAAGGCGTCGCGTGACAGATTGAGGTTGGCCGGCAGGGAAGTCTGCAACTCGACGGGTTCCGCCCGGACGAGCGGAACGGGCTCGGGTTCCTCCTCCGGTGCCGGCAAAGGCGGCGGAGCCGTGGGTTTGCCACCGAGCCAGCGGCTCAAGCCAGCCAGCAGGGAACTGCCCACGGTGGGCACCCGGCCGTCGTCCGGCACGGGCGCCAGTTCGTAGCCCGCGAAGGGCGTGAACGGCGGTTCCGGGGAAACGGGCTCCGGGAACACCTGCCAGCCGCGGGTGCGCCGCTCGTAGGCGGCGAACCGGGCCGACATCTGTTCGTGGATGCCCGGCATCAGGGCAAGGGCGGTTCCGGCGGGACGGCAAAGGTCGCCGGCCGGGCGGGCTTATAGAGGTCGCTGAAGAGCGGCGCCCGCTCGAACTGGCGGACCAACTGGACACCCTTGGCGGCGGTGACCTCCTCGGAATGGCGCCGGACGACGTCCTTCACCACGTTCACGTAGCACAGGCGGGTATCGAGCCGGTAGTAGGTCTCCCGGCGGAAGAACACCTCGTAGATCGGCCCGAGCAGCGGGATACGGATGAGGGTCCGGTCCAGGTTCTCCAACCCGAGGGCGATCAGATTGCGCAGGCAGTAGATGACGAAGCCATAGGTGACCAGCAGGCTGACCACGGCGTAGGTGAAGCTGCCCAGCAACTGGAGGTAGAGGGCGAACAGGCCCAGGGTGCCTTGGCTGACCACGACCAGCAGGATCAGCAGGTGCCACCACTGGAGCTGCACCGGAATCTCCGCCGACCGGCAGGAGAAGAAGAAGCCGGTGCCGAACGGGGCGGCGCACACGTCGAACACGAGGCGCTCGCGGAGCATCCGCAGGTAGATGCGCTTTTCGGAGAGGAGGCCGCCCTCGGCGAACTCAATCCGGGCCACGTCCAGGCCGGGAATCTGACGGGCCTTCAGCTCCGCCTCGATGGCGTCATAAACCTCACCGACCGGGACGTGGAAACCATCGGCGAAGGCGATCCAATGATCCAACACTTCGGCCCGCCGTTTGAAGAAGTTGAACATGGGTTGACGTTCTTTTTTTGAACCAACCCGTCCGCCTTGGCAAGCCGGAGAAAACGGCGCCGACCGAAGCTGAATTGGCAAACAGGAAGGGAAGCAGACAGGCGGTCCTGTCCTCACGCTTTCCTGTTTTCCTGCATCCCTGATTGAACGCCGTGAAGAAAGCACTGGCCGGATGGCGATAGAGGGTTTTAATGACCGGCAAACCTGCTTCCACCATGACTGCTCCCGATGTCCGTTCCCGTCGCACGGGCGTGCTCGTCTTTGCGCTGCTGTTCGTGGCGTGGTTCGTCTGGACGGCCCGTTCGCATCACCGGGCGACCCGACCGCAGCCGGTCAGTGTGGGCGTGCCGGCGTCAGTTGCGCCCGTCAATCGTCCGGCGGCGGCCGACCTGTCTTCACGGGACACGGCAGCGGCACCACCCGCCGCAGTTCCCGCGTCGCCTGAAGCCACGGCGGAGGCGTGCCGTAACCGCCTCAAGAACCTCGGACTGGCGGCGCGCATGGCGGCCGCGAACCGCGATGGCAAACTGCCCGACACCTTCCAGGAATTGGGCCGCAACCTGACGAAGCCCGTGGAACTGATCTGTCCGGGAGATGCGGCGCATCTCCGGTCCGTTCCGGCCGGCTGGCCGGAGTTCAGCTCCAACTCAACCGGCTATGTGCTGGTCACGCCCGGAGCGGAGGAAACCAGCCCCACGACGGTCTATCTTGAATGCCCTCTCCACGGCCTGGTGCTCTACGCGGACGGGTTCGTGGATCGCAAGAAGTAGAGGCGAACATTGCCGGAACGGTTCACGGTGTGGTAGGATGGGGGTCTAACCCACACCCCCATGAACTGCCACCATTGTCACACCGTGAACGAGCCGCACAGCCGGTTTTGCCGGCAGTGCGGACGGTCGCTGCGCGCCGCCGCTGTCCTGACTCCCAAACGGCTGCTGCGCCTCGGCCTGCCACCAGTCCTCGTCGTCGGACTCCTGCTGGCCGGCCTCTGGTCGTGGGTTCAGGTCAGTGCCGCCCAGGTCATGGCGGAAGCCCGCAGTTTGGAAACGGCGGGCGACTTCACCCGCAGCCGTGAAGTGCTGGGGCACATCAACACCGCCTGGCTCCGGCAGTCTGCCCGCAATGAACTGGAGGCCCTGACGCTACGCCAAGAGGAGAACCTGCGGTATCAGCAGGAGGTCGCGCAGGCGACCACCGCTATGGAGAAGCAGCAGTTCGAGGCGGCCCGCGATCGTCTGCTGAAGATTCCGGCCACCTATTCCCGTTATGGGGAAGTCACTACGCTGCTGGGCGAGGCTCAGTCCAAGATCGAGGCTCAACTGAAGAGCCAGGTGGCCGCCAAGGAACAGGAGGCCCAGCGCGCCAAGGAGGCCAAAGCCAGCGCGGAGCGGTCGGCCAAGGCCGCGGCCGAAGCCCAACGCCATGCCCAACAGGCAGCGCAGGAGGCCGCCGTCGAATCGGCCTACAACACCCTGGCGAGCTACCTCGACCAGTTGGCCCGCCTCCGGGACAATTTTGTGACCAACGCGCTGGATACCTACCTGTCTGCCCTCCAGCGGGTGCAGCGTTACGGCTTTGACGCCGTGGTCAGCGCGAATCTGGGCGCGGCGCTGGTGGCCTCCGCCAGCACCGCCGACGACGCCTTGAACCTGATGAAACGCCACCCGGAAGTGCCGGAATCCTACCTGCTGGCCGCGGGTGAACTCGGCTACGCCGCGATTGATGTGCGTGAATCCATCACCGCCTACCTCGACAGCGACCTGCAAACCAGCGGTGCCAAGGCGGACAGCGCCGATGCCTACCTTTCCAGCGTAAACGACTTTTTGAGCAACTATGGCCGCTGAAGACCCGAACGGGTTCTGCTCGCATTGTGGTTGGCCCCGCTCGGCCGGGGACTTCTTCTGTGTGTCCTGCGGCCGGCCTCCCGCTGCCTTCCCTGAAGGCGCGGGTTTTTTCATACGTAACCACGGCCGTTGGCTGGTGGGCGTGGGCCTTTTGGTCATTCAAGGAATGATCCTGTGGGCTGTCTCGCCGGCCCTGCACTTCCGCCCGACGCCAGTCTCCCAATCGCCTTCGTTCCAGGCGACCCCGGCGGTGGCGACGTCCACGCCGGCCACCACCACACTGCCCGTCACCACCGCAAAGCCTCCCGTCCCGGCCCTGAACCTGTCCCGGCTGGCCAGCGCCACGGTCAAGCTGCTCTGCGCCACCGACAGCCGGGCAGCCGGTCTCCAGCAGGGTTCCGGCACCCTGTGGCGATTCAGCCGGGGAGCGGAAACCCATTTTGTCATCCTCACCAACCGGCATGTGGTCGAAACCGACGACGGCTCCCGCTCGCGTTGCAGCGTGGTGCTTTACCCTGATCCGCAGGACACGTCCCGGTTTCTGCGCTTCGCCAGCCGGGGACACCGCGTGCTCGAATCCTTTTATGACCTGGCCGCCCTGACGCCCGAGCTGACCACCGGCACCACTCCCGGAACCCTGGCCGATCTCCGGCGGCACGCCCTGCCAGTGGACGAGCTGAACCCCTGCCAGGCACCCGCGCTGGGCGATCCGGTCGCGGTCTTCGGCTATCCGGCCATCGGCGGGGATTCCCTCACGATGACTGAAGGCATCCTGTCCGGCACCGAATACGCCCAGGGCGTCCGCTACTTCAAGACCTCCGCCAAGATTGACCACGGTAACTCCGGCGGCCTTGCCCTCAAACGCACCGGCTGCCTGCTCGGGGTCCCCACCTTTGTCCGCAGCGGCTCCCTAGAGAGCCTCGGCCGCATCCTTGATCTGGGCCAGATCTACCGGGTTGCTGAATGGCTGACGGACTGATTGAGCTAGGCATCCGACGAGCGTCGCATCCCGATCTTTGACGGGCGACCATGCCCGAAACCGCACCCGGAGGTTCGGAGGGCAGCCGCGAGATGTTCATGTTCTCCCAGATGTGCCCGCATCAGCGCTTTCCAAAGTTTGCCATGATTCGGCACGGAGAAGTGGAGCAGTTCGTGGACGATGACATAGTCGCCGAGCTTCGTGTCCATGCCGAGCAGTTCATCGTTGAAGCTCAGCGTGCCAGCGGTGGAGCAGGAGGCCCATTTGCGGCGCATGGGGCGGACGTAGATGGAGTGCGCCTTAACGCCGAGCTTCGCGGCCCATTCGAGCACACGGGCTTTGAATTCGTCCCTGTCCCGCCAGCACTTCATGCGCGGAAGCTCCGCTGTAACAAGGCGAAGAGCGTATCCACCAAGGCGGTCACCTTGTTGAGGTCCTCTTCCTCGGAGAAGATTGCAAAAGTCACCTGCTTGCGGGCTTCCCGTAGTTCGGCCTCGCTGGTCTTCCAGTTCGGATGTTTTTCGAAGGCTTGGCGCACCTTGTCGGCCACCTTCTCAGGGTTTGCGATGCCGTCGTCCGTGAACTTGGACACCATGAAGTAGGTGAAGCTGTCCAGGCCTTTGGCCGCCTGCTCTTTCCTGCGTTGCTCGTTCTTGGAAATCGCCGAAAGCAGTTCATCGAGCGCCTGCTCCGTGCTGTTTTGCCGCGACTCAAAGGCCTCCTGAACTGCTCGTGCCCGATCCGCCATCGCGAGCAGAAAGGGATCGTCGCTCTTCTCCTCGGCTTCCTTCTGGATGGCTTTGATCAGGTTGATCACCTTGGTGGCTTTGCCCTCTTCCTTGTCCTTGATCGTCTCGATGGTGCTGCGGTCGATCACCACATACTCCGGCGTCGGTTCTGACACCGCGGCGCCAATGTGCTTCTGCACCAGCTCGTTGGTCTTCTTCTGGAAGTCGCGATCCACATACACGCGCCGGGCGTAGGCATTGCGCGCCACCAGGTAGATGTTCGAGAGGGTGGCATAGTCTTCAAGGAACGGCCGCAGGAAGGCATCCGGGGAGATGATCTCGTAGAGCATCTCGATCTCTTTGTATTCCTTGAAGAACTCCTTCCGCCGCTCCGGATCGCGGAAGTGCTCGATGAGCGTGTCCACGTCCTTGTCGTTGAAGTTGCGCTCGATGAGGCCGAGGTAGGCCGGGGCCTTGGACTCCATCTTGTTTTTGAAGAGCACCTTCAGTAGCTTCAGGTCCTTGACGATGGCATTGATCTCGTCGCTGTCGAAGGCCAGCGCGTTCTCCAGTTTGTCGAAGATGCCCACGAAATCCAAAACGAAGCCGTGGGGCTTCACCATCTCCTGCGCCTCGTTCTCGTATGGGCGGTTCACCCGGGCGATGGCTTGCAGCAGGGTGTGGTCGCGCATCGGCTTGTCGAGATACATCGCATAGAGCACGGGCGCGTCGAAGCCGGTGAGCAGTTTCTCGGTGACGATGAGAATCTTCGGCATCTGGTCCAGCTTGCCGAAGCTCTTGCGAATCTGCCGCTCCTTCTTCGGGTCGAGGTGGAACTCCTTGAGCAGCGCCGAGTCGTTGTTGCTGCCGGTGTAAACGACCTCGGAATACTCGGGCGGGAGGAACTGATCGAGCGCGTGCTTGTAGTGCGCGCAGGCTTCGCGGTCCACGCCGACGAGGAAGGCCTTGTAACCGAGCGGCTCGACGTTCTCGCGGTAATGCTCGGCGACGAACTTCGCCACCTTCTGGGTGCGTTCCTTGCCCTTGAGGAAGTTTTTCAGGTTCACCGCCCGCTCGAGAATTTTGTTTAGCTCCTCGATGTCGGCCACGCCCTCGGCTTCGGCGAGGGAGAGGAACTCCTTGTCCAGCGTCTCGTGCGGGACGAGCATTTCATTCGGGGCGAGCTGATAGTAGAGCGGCAGCGTGGTGCCGTCCTCGATGCTGTCGGCGATGGAATACTTGTGCAGGTAACCCTGATCGTCTTCGCAGCCAAAGGTCTTGAAAGTGCCCTTGCCATACACCGTCTTGTCCACCGGGGTGCCGGTGAAGCCGAGGAACGTCGCGTTCGGCAGGCCGGCCATGAGGAAGTTGCCGAGGTCGCCGCCGGTGGTGCGGTGGGCTTCGTCGATGAGGACGTAGATGTTCTTCCGCAGGTTCAGGTTCGCCGGCATGTCGCGGAACTTGTGGATCATCGTCACGATGATGCCCCGGTAGTCGTCGCGCAGGAGCTGGTTGAGCCGGGCGATGCTGCTGGCGTGCTCCAGATTGCCCAGACCGAGCGCGGCGAGGTTCTTGAGCATCTGGTCTTCCAGCTCGTTGCGATCGATCATCAGCAGGACGGTCGGCTTGTTCGCCTCGGGCGCGCGGAAGAGCCGCTCCGCCGCCTTGATCATGGTGAAGGTCTTGCCGCTGCCCTGGGTGTGCCAGACGAGGCCGCGGGTGCGCTTGGGATCGAGGGCACGGCTGACCGTCGCGTCCACTGCGCCGGTCTGGTGCTGGCGCAGGATGTATTTGTTCAGCTCCTCGTCCTTCTCGGCAAAGACGATGTAGTCCTTCAGGAAGGCGAGCACCTGCGGGATGGCGCAGAAGCTCTTCACCTTGGCCTCCAGCTTGCCGACTTCCTCATCCTTCCAATTGAAAATGTTCCGCCGCACGGTGTTCCAGGTCACCCCGTAGGAAAAGCCGATGGCATCGGTGGCGGTGAAAAGCTGCTGCGGGACGAACAGCTCGGGCGTCTCGCGGTGGTAACGGCGAATCTGGTCCACCCCGAGGGCAATTGCCTCGTCCTTGTTCGCGTTCTTGCACTCGATCACCAGCACCGGGATGCCGTTGATGAGAAAGACCACATCCTCCCGCGTGCCGTAGTGGCCGTTGTGAAAGGCCCACTCCTCGGTGACCTCGTAAACGTTCCGCGTCGGGTCGTCGAAATCGATCAGGATCAGGTCGCGTTCGCGCTTCTCCTCGTGGTCGAAGAACTTGCCCCGGTTGCGCAGGTGCTCGACGAATTCCCGGTTGCCGTAGATGTTGGTGTGGAGATGGCGGAACTGCCCGAGCAACGCGCCCTCGGCCTCGGCGTAGCGCGGATTGAACTCCCGAACCTTCGCGTCGAGCAGGGCGTCGAAGAAGAGTGAACGGTTTCTGGCGCGGTCGGCGGGCGGCACCTCCGGATCAAACCCGCGCCGTCGCTCGGCTTCCTCGCGGGACACAATCGTCCAACCGATGGCCTCGGCATAGGCGAGGATCCGGGCTTGGACGGTTTTGTGTTCTCCGGGTGTGGGCATGGTTAAATGTAATTACCCGGGTTGACCCACTCAGCAGGCGGCTCTTTCCACTTGCCGTTTGGAAAGAGGTCTGGACTTGGGACTCTGATTATTTCGTCTGCGAGAGGCTGGGCCGGTCGCTCAACAAGTTTCCGCGGGTGAACCTCAGCAAACGCGATGGATGCCTGAGGCTGTCCATGGAGATGAAATATCTGCCGCTCGTAGGCATTGCCAAAAGGCATGAAGAAACTACTGCCGCTAAACTGCCCGTTGTTCACCAAGATCACCCCTTGGAACATGTGATAGTGAAGCGCCTCGGTCATACGATCGAACGTTCCGACGTCCTTGTTCAGCGCACAAACGATGTAGAGATCGCTCCGCGACCTGAGGTCGGCTGCGAGAGCAATGTCAGTCGCGTCGTAACAGATTGACGCGGATATCCGCAGCGGCCTGACCAAAGGATTTGTGTGCCACTGGTAATCGATCAGCCACTGAACCGGGCGAAAACTGACTGGAGGGGGTAACAAGCCCAACTCATCCCTCGTGAGGTTCTTTTTTCCTTGCTCGATACGTCTCACCTGAAGCCCGTGGGACGGACTCCATTCCGGGACCAACCAAAGGGCACTGTTGATCAGTGGAGAGCCGGGTGCAGCGTCTCTCGGATGGAAGACCTGTCCCATGAGCACGATGCAACGGTGCTGCCTCACAAAAGGCAGGATCAATGAATCGATGTCGTCCGGATGAACGGCGAGTTCAGGAAACACGAGCAGATCCAGGCTCCGATGGTCTGTCCGAGGGATGTCTCGATGAGTCCGCCGAATGTGGAGCATCTGAGAAACCCCCTCCATGATTGCAGCCAGATGCGCCCTCCGGCGGGTTCGCAGCGCGGCTCCAGTCAGCTGAGGGTTCGTATGGTTATCGACATAGTCTTGGAATCCCGGGATGACCGACTGAACAATTCCCACACGCAGTGGACGCTCCTCCTCTGTGATCGGAAGCTTCGACGGCCAAGGAGCGAACTGTTCAAGAAAGGTAGATGATGTAAACTGGCCGCGTTTGGTTTGGAGGCGCTTGAGACGCTCCTCAACTTCAGCAAGGAGCGACGCCACAGGCCGGGTTTCAGTCTCAACCCCAGACCCTGGCCACCGCAGGAGTTCGAAAAGCAAACTCTCAGCGAACGAAGAAATCGGCAGCCAAGCTGGGCCGAAATTATCGCGCCCCTGATACCCGGAATACCTCTGCTGTTCCCAATGGGAGCTTGGTCTTGAGTAACGTGGACCACGCGGCTTTCTTCGCCCTTTATCACCGTCCAAGAACTCCGTGCTGCCCCGAAGAGCAAACCGCAGCAGCAATCCACAGTTGAACCGCTGTCTCTCTTCCGCAGTTTCGCACCATTCCGGGCATTCAAACAAATCTGTCGCGAAGTCGCCGCTACCCTCAATCTCGAACGCGTTCGCCTCGATCTTTCCGAATTCATAACCGGAAGGAGACGGGTCAACTACCGCGCAGCGTATTCTCCATGGCGTAACCGCTTTATCAAAACGCTCACTGGGCTCGCCGAGAAGAAACCTCGCAAACTGAAGAAGGTTTTCCTCCTCAATGAACGGATTTCTGAACCCCGAAGCAACGTGCGCTATTGTCAATTTCGTTGGCGGCGTAGGAGGTGGCACAATTCCAAGACGCACGGCTGCTTGCTTTGAACTGGGACCTGATTGGTCCCCAAAAGCAGTCCAGAGTTCCCTTGCCAGGCGGGGAGAAATTGCATTCACGCGGGAAAGAAACTCCGAGGAAATTCGGCTTGCCGAGGCCAAGTGTTGAAAACCAGCGACGCCAAATGCGGTGTTTGCCTCGGTCAAAAGGATGGCACGGTCGCTCAGATTTGTGGGGGTCTCCCCGCCGAGGAACTTCAGCAATTGCCAATAGTGGCGCATCGCTGAACCACCTCGCGCGTTGATCGCGAGAGCGCCCCCTGGAATCTGGTTTCTAGCTACCAAATACAGAAACACCTGCTGCATCAAATACCAAGGAAACCGGCTGGGCGTTGAGCCCTTCGCCGAATAGGCCGCAAAGACGTCCTTGGCCTCTTGAATCAGACGCGCGTGATATGCGCCAATGTCGATTCCCGAGGGCAAACACTCCGCCTCATCCAAAGGAACGAGCCCTGTCTCTGTCGCCCCAGCGCGGAAAAGTTCTGCCAGACAATAAAGCCGGACCTCGCGCTTCGCCTTCCTGTGTTTGGTAGACTCCCATCCGGGGCGCAGAAGCTTCAAAACCTCGCCCAAGAATTCACAATCTGGATATAGATCGAGCGCGATGCGAAGCAGTCGCACGTTGCCCGGATTTCGGATCCATTCCTCGATCAAAAGTGCCGAGAAAAACTTTCCTCGTTCATCGAGTTGTGCCTTTGAGAGGACAAGACCCGCACGGGGAGCCGCTTCTTCGGTTTCATCCTGATCCCCTGGCTGCCCTTGCACGGTTTCAAATCCATCCGCAAGGAGTGGTCGAAGTGAGCGGAAGGTGCGCCTGAATTTCCCAGCAGCAAATCGGGCAGCGGTTCCATCGGCCATGTCGGGCACGCCCACGAGTAAGCCATCTGCGTCTTTGTTGTCGTTGGTGGAATAGCGTTGCTGCGTATGGAAGAATCCTTCGATTGCACCAATTAGCTCTGTGCCGTGAAGCATGTCGAACGTGCCGGAGACTTGGGTCTGAATCCGGGCCGCCTCCCGCGATTGCCTCACGAGGAATCGTTTGTCTCTGCCCTCAATCGTGACTTCGGTCTTTTCTTCTGAGACCTCCAACCCAGGCGCTGTCGATTCGAGTGTGCTCTGCAACATTGCGGCCACTCGATGTCTCACGTCATCTTCTCCGACTTGTGCGCCTCCGTTTGGGAACGCTAGCACCATCCGGAAATCGTCGACATAGTAGCACGCGTCGTGAAGGACGAGGCTCAACTCTTCATCAATAGTAGTTCCGATCCGCTCCCTCAGCGCGTTGTCGAAATTCAAGAGAGCGATGTTTGCGAAAAAGCCACTCGCGACTAAACCCTGCGGCAGCGCCACTTCACCAAAATCTGGGATCTTGTGTGCAATCGCGTATTGTTCGGCACGAGCCCGGTCTTCCCATCTCCAATCCAAAAGCTTCCCGGCGAGTTGAAAAAAGGGTTCCTCATCGCCCTCAAGTATCAGCAAGCGCAGCTTGTTGTGAAGAAGTGAAGGCCGGACTCGATCGTAGAACTTCGAGAGGTCACTCTGGACGATTGCGATTTCGAAGTCAGCTTCGCCAGCCTCGTTCCCGGTTCGCAGTTCCTTTGCTACGACTTTCGGGCGTTCCAAGAATGTCTGATAGTCTTGGAAGAAGCTCCGATACAGTTTTGAACTGCCCCATCGATGACGAAGCGGAGTGTTACCTTCACTGTCACAAAACAGGCGATGCCCATATGCGAGTGTTCGCTTACGATTCTGCTGCTTGGTGACGGAAAGTCGCGGATTTCCCAACCGATTTTCGACTCGGTCAGCGAGGCAAAGCATCATCGCTGTTGCGATGACCTGATCTTGCAGGTCGACATGGGCGAGTGGGCGCAGTTTCTTGTCGATATTTGGCTCTTGGGGGGACCACTCGCCATCCACGTAAGCCCACCGCTGGTTCTTTGGGGCCGGGACGAGTTTCAGGGGTCTCGCTTCGAAGCTGTCGGCTTTCCCAATGCGCTCCTGAATCTGCCGAATGAAATCGGGAATCCGCAGCGCTTCGATGTCCAGACCCAAGGTGTCCGCATACCAACTGTGGTAACGCAGGTGCGCGGAAGTCTTCTTCCATGCCTGCATCAGCACGCATTCCATCCCCAAGTCGTGTAGCGTTGGTCGGAGAGTTTGTTTCATCCGCGGGAAGGTTGGGCGGAATTAAATCCCACATCGTGAGCGCGGGACTTCGGGGTTAAACTCCTTGGCGAACGCCTCGTCTCAGTGATTTCAAGCTTAGCCATGGAGTGTGTTCTGTGGTGTGGGCACGAAATGAATCAAAAGTTGGAAGCTATTAGGGCAGTATCAATCGCGGGCACAGACGAACGGGCGGGGACGACGGTGTGGTCGGCAAAAATGAACAGCTCCGAGCCCTTATACGCCTTTGCTGCATTGTATTGCAGGAGGTATTGGAAGGACGCCCGCCCTTCGTAGAATGCCTTGATCTCGTCGCACGAATCATACGAAACGATCCAGTGTTGCGGGATACTCCGCTGAATAACGGTAGCGATACGGTGATGATCCTCTGGCTTGTAATGGTTTGGATACAGTCGCTCGGCCTTGCGAAAATAAGGGGGATCGCAATACACAAGCGTCTTCTCGGGAAGTCTCGGCACATACTGGATGATGAATCTTTCAGCGTCCCAATTGCGGATCTTTATGTCGCTCTTCCGTGCGGCGATAGCCTCGATTCGGGAAATCAGTTCGTTTCGCGGGAAGCGGGCATCAATCTTCCAATCTCCAACTTGCTCCAGCCCACCAATGACCCCCCCATTTAGGATTCCTGACCGGTTACAGCGGTTCAAATAGAACATAGCAAATCCAAGGTCGAAGCGATCGGCGGTATCACGCTCGCGGAAGACATCGCGTTGTCGCCTCCACGTATCGACGTTCAACGACGCTCGTGAAACAGCACGACAAAAACGCTCAGGCTCCGTCAAAATTGAGTGCCAGAAGGAGAAAACCGCCACGCATGAATCATTCAAATGGACTCGCCTGACGCGCCCACGCAGAAGCAACTCCATCGCGACTCCTGCTCCTCCGGCGAACGGTTCGACATAATCCGCCGCAACGAGGTCATTTTCGGTGAGAATCTCGTCAACAAACGTCCAAAGGCGCTGTTTGCCACCCGGGTATCGCAATGGTGTTTTATACTGGCTCATCGTGCTTCACCTCGCCTTAGCCGTTCATCTCTTCAAGGAGCGGGAAAACATTCGCGAACAGGATGCAAATGTCTGGTGGTGACACGGAAAATGAAGGGTGATGAACCAACTGGTTCATTGAAGTCACCGAGAGGAGCCCATCCTTTTTCGCCAGTTCCGTGATTGGTCCATGGAGCATTCTCACCTTGGCCTTGTCAGAGCCGTTGTTCGTTAGGTGATTCACAATCTCGCGGAGCAAATCGGCCAAAGATTTATCCGAACCATCTTTCTTCTTTGGGTCAGGGCCGCCGCTTTTCTTGTGGTCGGCACAATACGCTTTCGCGGAAAGCTCGAACAAGCTCCGCAGCAGAAAGCAAAATGCATGAGGGTGGGTTTCGAGCTTTAGCGTTCGAATCTCAACCAAAAGCGCCGCGATCTTCTCGCGCCCATTTCCTCGAGCTCTAAATGAGCGCAAAATCTTTCGCACGGACTTAGGGTCGTTTAATGGGTGCGATTTCGTTGATCCACCCGTGCCCTTTCCTCCGGTTGATCCACCACCTCCCCCTCCCGAGCCTGAGCCCCCGGTGCTTCCAGCGCCTCCCGAACCGCCGGACCCGCCGCCCGGATTTGCTCCCGGATTCGGAACTGTCAGACCGTATGAGCCCAACCATGATTGAGAGACATCGCGAATCTCCTTAAATCCAAGAGTTCCGGTTCCGATGTCGAATAGCACGCCATCAAACAGTTTCTTGTGCTTGGTGGGATACGACACAGCCAGATCAGCCGCCCCTTTGGTCTTCAGAATTGGAGCCAACTTCTGAAGGGCCTCATTGAGCACCGTAAGCGGATATTCCCCTGACCAACGCTCCGCCTGTTGGGGATTCAGGTTTCTTCCGCTTACTAGATATGCCTCAAGCAAATCCAATCCTGGCTCGGACTTCTTGAGTTGATCTCGTGCATAGCGGGCCGTTGCGACGGAATTCCATTTATCGCGCCCAGCGGTGTCACCCTTCGCGTGAGTCCTTGCAACCAGCTTGTCTACGAACGCGGCGTCCTTCTCGGGATATACTACACACGGGATTGACTCATTCTGCGTCTTCCATTGGCTCGATAGTTTTTTGATTCGGTCTTGGATGTGATCCGGCACTTCAACGTTCTTCGTGATTCCGTGAATCAATTTTAGGGACGCTGTGCGCCGATTGCCTTCCTTAACGATGAGGCTCCCGTTCACACTGAGAACGACGATGTTTTCGGTGGGGCTGTAGCCGTCATCAAGCAAGCTTTCCATCAGCCCCCAGAAGTAATTTGGATGGATCGAAATCAGTGCGTTTGTCGCGTGCTCTTCATTCGGCTGATGGACGGTGCGATAGTTGGTGAGGTCGAGCTTCAGGTCGGCGACTTTGATTTGCTTCGTTTGTCCCATAACGGTTCGTCAGTTGCAGGTTGATAATTCCAGTTCGTGAACGCGGGTCTTCGCGGTCATCAGTTCGTGAAGGAGGGTGCGGAAGAGGCCTTGGAGGGCGGAGTGTTTCGCTCGTGCCGACGCTATTTTTCCGTCGATGCTTTGGCAGGCATTGACGATGTCTTTTTGCTGCTCCTTTGAAGGCAACAGAACGGGAAATGCCTTGAGCTTGGTGGTGTTGATGCAGGCGAGGTTTGTGGTCTTGTGCGCAACCGCTAGGAAATAGGCCTTACCGTAGGGGCTCTGTGATTGGTAGGCGAGGAACTCGCTTGAGATGCGTTTCGTATCGGGGCGGACCGCAAAGACGTGGTTCTGATGAACGCAACGGTCGATCTGCCCGTGCCAGATAAATCCGCGACCAAGTTTATCAAAGTCACCACCCTCAGTGAGGACAACATCCCCCTCCTGTAGTGCGTAGCGCCTTTCCTCGTCCTTTCGGATTGTGATGGTCTTCATTTCTGAGAGGTCGAGGTATCCGTCTTGGACGTTCGCTACGCGGAGATAAGGAAGCTCAATGGCGTCCTTCGGATCGATCTTCCGCCCTTTTGCGATTCCTGTCTGAACGACTGCACAGCAACTGAGCGGCACCACCTCCCAGCTTTCGGGGACGGGGCCGATTTCGGTTTGTTTTTGGGGTTCGTGGCGGAGGCCTTCGGTGAAGAGCTTGTGCATGAGGGCCTTTTTCAGCTCGGTGGTGGTTTGAATGATCCGCTCCTGCGCTTCGATCGCCAGCTGCACCGTCGAAAGGATGTGCGCGATCTTCTTCTGCTCGGGGAGTGGGGGGACGACGACTGGCCAAGGTTTGAGGAACTCGATATTGATATTCTTCTGAGTGCCTTTTGGAGCCATCCTGTCCATCTCGGGCTGCTGGGTTCTCAAATAGAAGTTCAGGAACTCGGCACTGACAGCGTCGTTGGGAGTGAGTCCGATCAGGCTGTCCGGTGCAGCCGAGTCGAATTCAAGAATTCCGGTGTATCCTATGTTTGCAGCGATCGTGATCAGGATGGTTCCAGCCGGAAAAACTTTACTGATCGCAACGCCATCCTCGTTGAGTGTTTGGGTGTGAGTTCGGACGATTCCGTTTGAGCGAGTGACGTCACCAGTTTGAACAAACGGCGTCTTGCCACCGTAGAAGCGCGGTTCGTTTCGAGGACGATGACTGAACTTGCCGCGCTCAATCTGCGCGACCTCACCAAGCGTCTTTGTTTGCCACTCAGTCATACCCCCAGTTTCTCCAGAATCTCCTTCAAGGCCTTGTCCGTCTCCCGCGCCTCGGCTTCGATGACCTTCAGTTCTTCGACGATCTCCGCGATGGGCCGGTAGGTTTCGGCGTCGCTGGTGTGGATGTAGCGGCTGGGGGAGATGTTGTAGTCGTTCTTCTTCAGCTCGGCGTGATCGACGATGCGGCTGAGCTTTTCCTGTTCCTTCCACAAGATGAGGGTGTCGGCGAGGCGCTGGATGCCTTCGTCGGGGATGAAGTTTTTGGGGTCGCCCTTTTCGAAGACCTGGCTGGCGTTGACGAGGAAGACCTTGCCCTGGCGCGCCTTCGGCTTGGCCTTGTTCAGGAACAGCACGATGCCGGGGGCGGTGGTGTTGTAGAAGAGGTTTTCCGGCAGGTAGAGGACGCTCTCGATGAGGTCCTGGTCCACGAACCACTGGCGGACGGTCTTTTCCTTGTTGGTGCCGGCATTGCCGGAGCCGCGGGAAGCGGCGCCGGTGTCGAGGACGACGGCGGCGCGGCCCTTGTCATTGAGGCTGGCGTGCATGTGCTGGACCCAGCCCCAGTCGGCGGAGGATTTGCCGGGGAAGCCGGCCCCGGCGGGGAAGCGGCCGAGTTCGTCGGCGTCGTAGTCGGCCTCGGTGAACCAGTCCTGGTTCCACATGGGATTGGCGACAACGCGGTCGAAGGTGCGGAGCTTGCCGCCCTTGTCCCGGAACTTCGGGTTCTTGAAGGTGTCGCCGATCTCGATCTGGCCCTCCATGTCATGGATGATCATGTTCATGTTGGCCATGGCCCAGGTCTCGGGGATGTATTCCTGGCCGAAGAGCTTCAAGGGGGCGGGCTTTTTCGCCCCGGCCTTTTCCTCCATCGCGGTCTCGAGTTTGACGAGGAGACCGCCGGAACCGCAGCAGGGATCATAGACCGTCATGCCGGGCTCGGGAGCGAGCACGCGGGACATGATGGTGCCGACCTCGGGCGGGGTGTAGAACTCGCCGGCGCTCTGGCCGCTGCCCTCGGCGAACTTGCGGATGAGGTATTCGTAGCTCTTGCCGATGATGTCGGCCTCGACGTCTTCGAGCCCGAGGCGCTTGGTGCTGATGGCCTCGATGAGGTTGGAGAGGCGGTCGTCGTCGAGGTCGCGCTGGCCGTGGGTGGTGGCATTGAAGTCCACGCGGTCGATGATGCCCTGCAGCAGCGGGTTTTCCCGGGCGATAGCCCGCATGTGGGTGGTGACGCCTTCGCCGATCTTGTCGGAGAGCTTGCGGATGACGGACCACACGGGCTGCTCGGGATCGTCCGGCACGAGCGGAAGGTAGAAGCGGACGAGCTTGTGGTCCGCCTTGACGAGCTGGAAGGCCTTCTTGCGCGAGCCGACTTCCTTCGCAATGCGGTTCAATTCGTCGTCGAAGACGTCGCAGAGGCGCTTCGTGAAGATAAGCGGGAGGATGTAGTCCTTGTATTTCGGCGCGTCCTTGGCCCCGCGGATGGAGCAGGCGGCATCCCAAATCCAAGATTCGAGGGATTTCGTTTTTTCGGGAGCGGGCATGGCTGGGCAAATCCAACCGGGTGTCCTGATCGGCCGAATTGCGGGGGCAACGGCGTGTTCAAAACAGCCTCCGACGGAATGGATTGCCCTGATAATGGCGTTGCGACAGCCGTGTGCCAAGCGCGGGTTCTCGTCGTTTTTGCAGCACGAAAAAGCCCGGCAAATCCAGTGCCGGGTGATGCGCTAAACGTGGAAATATCCCAGACTCCGCAGGGAGCAGTGCCGGAACGGCGTGACGACCACATGGTCCAGCACCTCGAGCTTGAGGAGCTGGCCCGCACGGATCAGGTCGCGGGTGACGCGGAGGTCCGCCTCGCTGGGGGCCGGATCACCGCCGGGATGGTTGTGCATGAGCACAACCGCGTGGGCGGCGGCCACGATGGCGGGGCGGAACACCTCGCGGGCATGGACCAGCACCTGGTCGAGCAGGCCCACGCCGACGACGTGGTGGCCCTTGACCCGCTTGCGGGTGTTGAGCAGCAGCACGACGAACGATTCCTTCTCGGGATCGTAGCCAGGCTGGGTGCTGACGCACTGCCGCCAGTATTCGGCGGCGTGCTCCGGCGTCTCACACAGGCGGAGATGCTCGGGCGCGGGGCAGTCCCGCAATGCCACCACCTTGAACTCCTGGGGTGGTCTTTTCTTTTTGGGAGGCCCCACTGGGGCCTTGAACAACTCGGGTTCTTCCATGATGTCTCTCACGGGCCGTCCGCCTGCGATCAACAGGTAGCTCTGGGTGTGGGTCTCTCGCGCCGGGAGCGTGGACGGCCTTTTGCATTGGGTCGGCGGAGAGGAAGGAGCGCGGCCATCACAACGATGACGGGGCCGGTGCCATGATACCACGCCGTTGGGAATGGGCGGGTGGGGAAAGGGAATCGCCCGGTTCCAGCCGCCGACAGCGGGAGCGGCCCGCCACCCATTTCGAGGGCCGGCTGGAACCGGGGTGCCTCCCGAATGCACTTCGGATGCCAACCAGACACCGCCCGCGGCGGAAAGTTCCGTCGGGATAAAAAAGACCGCTCCGGTGGGGGAGCGGCCGTGACAGTTCAGTAATCCTCGGGCAACAGGACGGTCGTGAGCGACCGATCCCATTCCGTGATGATCCAGAACCGGGTGTGGGTCGCCGTGTGATAGACCGAGAACAGCCGGGAACCTTCGGTCAGGGCGGTGTCGTTCGCGGCCCGATCTTCCGGGCAGCAGTCGCCCCAGTCACCCCGGACATGCCGGGACAGGGCGGTCAGGATCTCCTCGGGGGAGACGTGGGCCAACGCATTGGGCGTGGCCACCAACCGGCCCGGCGAGAACTTGGCGCTCATAGGCGGTAATCCTCGAAGGTGGCGGCTAGACCGTCCTCGTCGTCGCCCAGGAGTTCCTCCAGGGCCGCCTTGGTCTGAACCCGGTCGGGGTTCGGTTGGGCGTCTGGAGGACAGCACGGGCAACGGATAACGTTGATGACACTCTGGCCGAACTCCCAGCCGGCAGCGCGAAACTCCTCCCGGTAACGGGCAGACAGCTTGTCGGCGCGGGGCAAGGAGCCCCATGCCCGGGCTTCCTCCGGGGACAGACCCGTCTCAAAGACGGAATCGTGCCAGAGGTGGTGCGTATCCCACGGTTCTTCGCAGGTGGAGCAATGGACATCCATGGTGGGCTCCTTTCAGGCAAAGACCTCCGCCAACTGCTCGGCGGTGAGGTGTTCGGGTTGCTGGCCTTCCTCGGCGAAACGATGCACCCGGACAAACCGGTGCAAGGCGAGCCGGGCGGCAAGGTCACCGCGGGCTTCGCGTCCCGCGTCGTCCTCGTCGAGCATCACGATGATCCGCGTGCGGGGCGTGGTGTGCTGGAGGATCAACGCCTCCTGCTGGGAGGACAGGGAAGAACCCATCAGCGCCACGACACGCCGGGCGCCGAGCTGCCAGAGCCTCACACAGTCGAAGAACCCTTCAACCAAGGTGAATGGCTGCTCGTCCGGCTGGGCGATGACGCGGTGCAGGTTGTAAAGCTCCAGGCGCTTCTTGAAGCCCGGTGGCAGTTTGTATTTCGGCGTGTCGGCGGGCGGATCACCCGGCCAACGGCCGCCATAGGCGACCACTTTGCCGGCAGCGTTGTGGATCGGGATGGCGATGCGGCCGACCATGAGGCCGGAGGCGGCGGGAAAGAACCCGAGCCCGAACTCGGTGGCGGTCTCGACACTGATTCCGCGTTCCGCCAGATACGGATGGGCGGGATCAAGGTCCTTGAGCGCAAAGCCCAACACCTTGTTGGGCGTGTTGTCCTCGGGCGGCGGTGAACTGGCACTGCGCCGCGGGCTTTCAGCGTGAGGTGGGGCGGTGGCGGGCGGTGGTGCACCGCTCCGGCTTCGCTCTGGGGGCTGGGGACTTTCGCGGGGCGAATCGTCTCCGGCCACGTCCGCGAGCCGGATCTGGAACCATTCACAGACCAGCAGCGCGGCCTCGTGAACGTCCACGTTCTCCATCTTGGCGACGAACTCGAGCTGGTTGCCGCCGCATTTGCAGTCGGAGAAGCAGTTCCAGACGCCTTTCGCAAGGTTCACGCTGAACTGGTCAGGATTGGTGCCCTGATGAATCGGGCACTTGCCCCGGCGGTGGTCGCCGGAACCCCGGAGGGTTTCGAAAACGCCGTAGCGTTGCAGGATCTGCTCCATCGAGACGGCCGCCTTGACGGCCCGGAAGTCAACGAACTTGGACATGGGGATAACTCCTTTGGGAATGTGCGGGTGGGTTCCCGCGCGGAATGCGCGGGCGACCTCCAATCGGGCATTGTAACACGCCACCGGCGTTGCCGGAGAGTGGCGGCGGCTTGTGGAAGCCACCCGCTCCTGCGTAGCCTTATCCTTGGCTCGGGCGGTTGGGCGTTTCTTCCGCGGGATTCTCCATCCCCACCTCCTTGGCGTCGGCAGCCCGAGCCATTGCCGCACATGCCACCGTCACCACGAATCTTGACGCTTCCTTGCAAGGCCTGCGGCCAACGGCGAGTCTCATTCCTGATAGCCGAACCGTTTGGTGCATTCGGCCCAGCGCGATGCGAAGAGTGTTGGTCGGCTCACAACCTCACCGTTTACCCGACACAGTCCGGGTGGCTGGCTGTTTACGACCGAAACACCCTGCGCTACCCGGAGGAACACGCGGGCGAACCCCCGTTCTCAATCGTCCGAATCAACGCAACCCGCACTGAGGACGGCGACGGCCCGATCATGGTCGCCAAACGGAAGACCTATTTCTCCGCAAAGGAGGTTGCGGACATTTGGCGGCGGACGAAGGGACGGTGCCATCTGTGCCAACGCAAGCGTTGGCGGCTGGAGCAAAGAAGCCGCCACGGTTGGCACATCGACCATGTGCATCCCAACGTTGGCGGGCTGGCCGGCACCGAACAGCCCGACAATTTCCTCGTCGCCTGTGCGAAGTGCAACCTGCGGAAAGGCCGCGGGTATTGGCACGGGGAAATCCGGGCGCGCCTCACCCGGTTCATGAAAGAGTGGGGCTACTGAGCCTTCAGCAGGCAATCCCTTTCGCCCTTCCCGTTCAGCATCGGTGCGGTGAAGGGATCGGGATGGCGGAGGAAGGAATCGCGGTCGGTGAATAGGAACAGCCGGTGCCCCCGCTCCAACCGCTGGCAGGCGGCGACAAGATGTCCCACACGCTCCGGCGAACTTGTGACCGTGAGCACGCGGAAGCGGGGAAAGCCAAAGCGCGAGCGATGGATGCCCTGCGTCCAGGTCGCCTGGTAGGCGAGCAGCTTGCGGAAAAACGACGACTGGGAAAGCCCGGCCCGGGTGACGGGCATCGTGCCCCGGTCCGCCTCCAGAAAGAACACCGCCGGCCGTTCCTCGCCGGACACCTGGAGCCCAAACACTTTGTCCGGCTGCAGGCCGATGCGGAGCTGCGAAGACACCTGCACTCCCCAGGCGAACGGTTGGCGGCTTGGGTCCGGCCGGGAGCGCAATGGCAGTTCGTGCTCGGGCAAAACCCGGACCTTCCCGCGCTGCGCCTGTTCCAGGGTGACGGCCACGTCCGAAACCAGGAGCGCGTGTTCCAGGTAGAGCCGCTTCACGTTGCCGTCGGCCGGCGGCAACCGTTGGGCTGGAAAGCTGTCCAACAAGGTGAGCTGCTGACCGCCCCGGTGCGTCAGGCTGTAGATGAGTTCGCGGGAACCGCCCCGGTGGTAGTAGTCGAGCTGACAGCGCGGTCGGTCGAGGTGTCCGTGGTGGTAGAGCCGTTGGAGCCGTCGCAACACCTGCTGACGGCTGCCACCCACGAGCGCCGCGATCTGGGACGAGCGGAGAAAGTGATGCCGGGCCACCGCGCGCAAAATCGCCACGTCCCGGCCGGTGAAGGCGAGCTGGGCCGTGAGATCAGCGCGTTGAAAACGGGGCAGTCGGGTCATGCCTCCATTTTACCAGTCCCCCGGCCGTTGGGCCTAATCCACCGGTTCAGCCGGTCCTCCACTTTGGCGCGGGGCGTGGCAAAACGTTCCCGGGAATGGGCGATGAGTTTGGCCGGGCGGCCCCGATGATTGCCCAAGGGGGCGACGGTGCGCGCCCGGAACGGGGTGACGGGTTCGCCATCCGCGAGCTGCTTCACCAGGATCTCGAAGCGGGGCAAGTCCACAAACTGTCTGGCGTCGAATTCGTGGGCGAACTCACGCTGCAACACCTCGGCGTCAGTGTGCCCGACGCGGAAGGAGATGAGCGTGCCGACATTGCCCAACACCGCCTGGCGCACCGGGAGCGAGAGCTGGTCCACGTATTGGTGGGAGAGCGTGAGGCAGAGCCGATACTTGCGCGCCTCGGCGAGGATGGCGGCAAAGGCTTCGGTGGCGAAGTTCTGGAACTCATCCACGAACAGGTAGAAGTCGCGGCGGGATTCTTCGGGCTGGTTGGCCCGCGCCATCGCCGCAAGCTGGAACTGCGTCACCAAGAGCGAACCCAGCAGGTTCGCCTTGTCGTGCCCGAGTTTCCCCTTCGACAGGTTGGCGATGAAGATCCGGGAGTCGTCCATCAGATAGGGGAAGCTCACCCGGTTCTTCACCTGCCCGAGGATGTTCCGCACCACCGGACTGAGCAGGAACTGCCCGAGCTTGTTCTGGATGGGCGCGATGGCCTCGCGCTGGAAGCGCGGATCGTAGCCGGCGTATTCGTTCGCCCAGAAGTCATGGATGAACGGGTCCTGCACCTGGCGGAGGACGTGTTCGCGGAACGGTCGGTCGGTCAGCAGCCGGTTGATGCCCAGCAGGGTGCTGTTGGGACATTCGAGCAGCGCGGCCACGGCATTGTGGAGGATGTATTCGAGACGCGGCCCCCAGGAATCGCGCCAGATGTTCTTGAACGCGCCGACAATGCCGGAAGCCACCAGGTGCCGTTCATCGCGCGGCACGTCGGCGAGCAGGTTCAGGCCGACGGGGAAGTCGAGGTCGCCGGGATGGAAATAGCAGAGGTGGTGGGCGCGCTCCGGTGGGAGCTGGCGCAGAAGCTCCTCCGCCAGATCCCCGTGCGGATCAATCACGCCGACGCCGTGGCCGGCCTCCAGGTGCTGCACGATGAGGTTGCGCAGGAGCGTGGTCTTGCCGGCGCCGGTCTTGCCGATCAGGTAGAGGTGCTGGCGCCGGTCGGCGGCGCCCATGCCAAAGGGGACCGGTTCGCTCCAGCCGTGGCGTTCGCCGAAGATGAGGAAGTCAGGGTTCATGGTCGCAAGGTCAGCCGCCCCTCCTGCCAGGCCGAAGGCTCCCCCGTGTCGTTTGGAGCCATCCGTCGGGCGGACGCGTGCGCAAAGGCGAGGCGTGCGGGCACCGGCATCCGCGTGGGAGCGAGCCGGTGAGGTAAGGGCGACTGGCTTTGAAACCCGAAGCCTTCATTTTACCACGGGTCGGAACGGCGCGCGGTCGCGCGCGGCGCCCCTTTCCAAAGCCGTCCTCGGTGGCGGGCCGACCGGTAGGGAGGAACGCGGTCGTGCCCGCGCTAGCGGGAACCGTTCGTGGCTTCTTTCAGCGCCCGTCCCCCCACGCGTCGGCGGTGTGGCCGATAGGCCAGCAGCGGCCGACTTCGGCGGTTTTGGTGAGGTTGACCGGTTAGGGAAAGCCGAATCCCGCTAGCCGGAGGAAAAGCGCCGAAGTCGGGCGGTGCCCGACGACGCGTGGGGGAGCTAGTGGCGCGGTTCTCAGCCGCGAATTTGTGGCCACACCGGCTCGGTGCCCTACAAACCATGTTTGTAGCCCGTGATGCCGGGCATTGTCGGCGCTGCCGGCACGGGTTGGTGGCCTTGTGGATAAAGGACAAAGTGTGATAGGATGGTGTGATGGACATCATCCATTACGTCGTGAAAATCCAGCCGGCAGCCGAAGGAGGCTACTGGGCGGAAGTGCCGGCCTTGCCGGGCTGCTTCACCCAGGGCGAAACCTTGGCCGAGGTGAAGGCGAGGGCTGAAGAGGCCGTCGAGTGTTACCTCGCCAGCCTGGTGCGCCGGGGCGAGCCGTTTCCGGTCGAGAAGCAGGCGAAGCGGGGCTTCGCCTTTCCGGTCTCCGTGCGGGCACCCCGAATGGCGTGATCCGGCTGCCAACGGTGGACGCCACCAGACTCGTGCGTGCCCTCAAGCGCGCCGGCTTTGTCGAGGGCGCCCAACGCGGCAGCCATCTGACGCTCTGGCATCCCCGGACAGGAAGCCAGACCACAGTGCCGATGCACGGTGGTGACGTGAAGCGCGGCCTGATGAAGCTGATTCTGAAACAGGCCGGACTCTCCGAAGCCGATTTTCGCCGACTGCTCTGAACCAAAGGATCCCGACGCTTGATGCGCTCGGGATTTTTTGTCGGGTGGGGAATGGCTCAACCGGGCCGTTCGGCCGTGTCGCACAATCTCGCTTTTCCGACACGCCTCCCATTCCAAGGCTTAACCGAGCCCTGAAATGGAACTGGATTTGACGCTCGGCGGTTTTCGTGGCGTAACGCGGGCCTTCCTCCTTCGAGGGAAGAATCGAATCTGGAAAACAGGAACACAGGAAAACAAGCAGGCAGGCGGCGCGATGTGCGCGGGCCTGTTTTCTTGTCCGCTCGTTTCCCCGTTTTCCCCCAGTTCCTGCCTGCCTGTTTTCCAAATTCATTGCCGGGTGTGGCTTGGCACGGTTGGGCAATTCGCCTCAAACACTGCCCGGGCGAAACCCCGCGGGGTGGCGGAGCGCAGATAGGCGCGGGCTTTCGTCTTGCCCAGGCGGTGCATCCGGCTGCCTTCGATGGGCAACACCGGCCTGCGTTCCGGCAAGACGAAACCGTTGCCCGTCCACAACCATGTTCGCTTGGTGTAGGCGTCGGCGGGTGGACTCAGGTAGCCGCCGTAGTCGCACGGATCGAACCGGTGGTCAGGTTTGCGCCAGTAGGTCGCAACGGTGCTCACCGGGTTTTCGATCAGATACGGTGCGCCCGTCCATTCGGCCAGGCGGACGGACGCCTCGAATAGTTGCAGTGCGTGGATCAGCCGGCCCAGACCCTTGTCCTTGAACCAGCGGGCACCGCTCACGGCCACGTCGGTGCAGGGCGGAAACGCGAACAGCATCGTGACGGGAGCATACGGCGGGAGCCATTCCCGCACATCTGCCCCGACACGGACAATGTTGCCGGCTCGGGTCTCCCCGGCCGGATGTTGCCAGTCCACGCAGTAGCAGGTGTATCCCGCTGCCGCCCACGGTTCCACCATGTGGGTCGTGTGGTCGAACAGGCTGATGACAATTCCGCGCTCAGCCAAGGTCGGCGAGTTCGGCGACCTCGCTGGGGAGTGACCAGTTCCCGTCGCCGCCGGCCGGGTTATCCCCAGCTTCCGTTCCCTTCCTTAAAAGTTCTCCGCAATTATTCCTTGTTCTGTTCATTGTATTACTCTGTGGAAGCTTTCTTCCGGGGAGGCCGGAAGCCCGTTTCCCACCCCCTAGGAAGTTTTCTTCCTACCCGCGTGGCTGTGCAGGGTGAAGTTATCCACAACCCGGCGGTGTTCCGCCCGGAGCTGCCGGAGCTGGGCGTCGGAGACGCGCGCATACTTGCCGGCGGTGCGGATCACGCGCTCGTTGCGGTTGGTAATGGTGACGGTGATGTAGCCCTTGTCCTTGAGGGTGCCGACGTAGGTGCGGATCTGGCGGTCGCTCACGTCGAAGAACTCCGCGAAGTGGCGGTTCGAGGCGAAGCAGCCGCGCTCGTTGTCGAGGGAGTGGATTTCCACGAAGAGCACCTTCTCCATCAGCGAGAGTTCGCGCGAGAGCCAGATGTCCTTCGGAATCCACACGCCCTTGAAGTCCCGTTCATACGGATGGGGTTCCATGTCGCCATTCTACCACGGCGCGGTGGCGAAGCGTGAGCGGGCCGGCCTGTGCATAACCGCCGCCCCTTCCGCGGGCGGACTTCCCCGTGGTAGAATGGGAATAGGAATGCCGGCGGACACCGCCCGGTCACTCCACCCATTCCATGTCCGATGAACCCAATTCAAACCCCAACCCGCTGAATCCACACTCCGCTGCGGCCCCCTTCGGCAACGTGCCGCAACCTGCGGAACCCTTCGGCAACCTTCCGCATGCTTCCGAAGCCTTCGGAACTCTTCCGCACCCTGCGGAAACTTTCGGAATGGTTCCGAAAGCTGCGGAACCCTTCCGCACTGTGCCGCATACTGCGGCAACACTGCCGCCCACTGACTGGCGGGAGCGCTATACGCTGACCGTGCGTGAGACGGCGCGGCTGTTTGAAGCTGCCGGCGTCGCCCGCTCGGAGCGCAGTATCGTGAACTGGTGCCAGAAGAACCGGCAAGGCATTGCCCGGCTCGACGCCTACTTTGATCCCAACGAACGCCGCTACTTTATCACACGCCAGTCTGCCGACTCGATCATTGCGGAGGAGAAGGCCCGGGCGGCGAAGGCCAATGCGGAACCGGTGTCGCCGCTTGCGGAAGACTTCGGAACTCCGTCCAAGCCGGATGCGGAAGCGTTCCGCAAAGTGCCGAACACAGCCGAACACTCACACTCCACACCGGTGTCTGAAACCAACGAGCTGGCGGAACTGCGGAAGGAGAACCTCGACCTCAAGATCACCAATCGCGGCAAAGACTACTTCATCGAACAACTCCAGAAGGAGCGGGAAGGGTTGCTCAAGCAGGTGGTGGATGCGAGCCAGCGCAACGGACAACTCGAAGCCAAGCTCCTGCAACTCAGCGAAGCGCCACGGCCAGAAGACCACGACCAAAACGAACTCACCGCCTGAAAGGGCGGTGTTTTGCTATTGAGGGCAACCATGACGATTGTCCAAACCACTAATATGAGGATTGAAGCGCCGAAAAAGTGGCACATTCACCTCACCGTGCCACCTGGTTCATTGACAGTTATACAAGAGGCTGCCGTCTGGGGGTTCATCTACGGCAAGTCCGACCGGGAATTGCGTGGCCGCTCAATCGCTACCGCTTACGGATGAGTTTCGGCCGCATTGACGTCGGCGGTGCGTCCCATCGGAGTTGTTAAACTGCCGCCTCTCGGCTTCGCCCGGGCAAGAAAGCGTGCCCCATCTTCAGGGCTCATGAGATGCCCCAGCGCAAGCCTGTGCGCTTCGGCTTCCTCGGGCGTGCGCCTTGGGCGCGTCAGCGGGTTGACCCCGCCGTGGAAGAGTTCCTCTTCCGCGCGGATCAACCGTTCCTGCTCTTCGGTCAGGTGATATTCGGACCGCCAGCGCGACAGGATGCTGCTGAGACTGGCCTGGTGACCAAGATGCAATTCAAACGCCGACCAGCCGGCAAACAACACTCCGACCCCCAGCAGAATCAAAGATAGCCGCATCCAGTCGGCGCGGGTCAAAACAGGGGCAGCCGGTGTTTCCGGCTTTGGGTTGTGTCGTCTGCCGTGCCGGCTCATGCCGCTGTCCTCGGACGCTGCTCAGTGTTCACAGACGCACGCATATTCCGCGCGTTTGCATTCACCGCAGGTGGCCATGTCGAGCTTGAAGCGGAGGTTCACCGACCTGGCCTCGGCTGTCTGCTTGAACTGCACGACGACGTTGTAGCCGTCGCCTTCAGGGAGCGCCGATTTGCTCACCAGCGAATCACCCTTCTTCTCGAACTCCAGTTTGGCCTTGCCGCTCTTGGCGTCGGCTTGAACCGTCACGCTCTGGGTGGTGGCTGGGACGGGTTTCATCTCTTCGCTGTAGAAGTTGATGGTCACGGTGCGGTCTTTCTCGACGACGAACTCGGCGTGCGGCTCGGTCTTGTCGAGGAGGCGTCCGCCTTTGGGCGTGGCGAGGTGTTTGTGGTCGTGCTTCTCAGCAGCGAAGGCGGGGAGCGTGAGGCTGGCGCACAAGGCGGCAGCAAGGGTGAGGACGCGGAGGTTAGTTTTCATGTGCTTTTTGGTTTATACGGTTGTCGCGGGCACGATGTCAGGGGCAGGCCCGCCTTCACCAGAAGGCGGTTTCACCGAAGCGTCGTCCGTAGGCTTTTGTCTGCTTTCCAGCCACTCGTAGAGCGTCGGGAGCAAGACGAGGGTCAGGAAAGTGGAGGAAAGAATCCCGCCGATGACGACGGTGGCGAGCGGGCGCTGGACTTCACCGCCCGCGCCACTGGCGATGGCCATCGGCACGAAGCCAAGGCTGGCGACGAGCGCGGTCATCAGCTTGGGGCGCAGCCGCAGAAGCGAGCCGTCCCACACGGCGGTGCGGAGGTCCGCGCCGCGCTCGCGGAGCTGGTTGAAAAAGGTGATAATCATGAGTCCGTTCAGGACGGCGATGCCGGAAAGCGCGATGAAGCCGACGCCCGCGCTGATGCTGAAGGGCAGCCCGCGCGCCCACAGCGCGAAGACGCCGCCCGTCACAGCCAGCGGCACCGCGAGGAACACCAGTAGCGACTGGCGCAGGCTGTTCAGCGCCATGAAAATGAGGATGAAGATGAGCGCCAGCGCGGCGGGCACGACGATGGTGAGCCGCCGGCGGGCTTCTTGTAGGTTTTTGAACTGGCCGCCGAACTCGATGGTGTAGCCGTCCGGCAGTTTGACTTGTTCGGCGATTCTCTTCTGCGCTTCGAGGACGAAGCTCTCCACATCGCGGCCTCGGAGGTTAATCATGATGGCGGCGCGGCGTTGGCTGTATTCGCGCGATATGGCGGCGACCTGCTCGACGATGCGGAAGTCAGCGACCTTGCCGAGCGTGAGCAAGCCCCCACCGTCCAAGCGCACAGGCAGGCGCTTCAGCTCCTCAATCTGCTCGCGCTTGGACTCGGCGAGGCGGATGACGATGTCGAACCGGCGGTTTCCCTCGACGAGCTTGCCGACTTCCTGGCCGGCCAGCGCGGCGTGGACGACGCGGTTCAGCTCCGCTCCGTGGAGGTTGTATTTCCCCATCGCCTCGCGGTTGGGAACGATTTCAAGCAGGGGAGATTTGCCAAGTGCGTCGAACTCCACGTCCGCCGCGCCGGGGACTTTCTCCAGCACCTCGCGGGCTTCGCTGGCAACTTTCTCAATCACTGCGAAGTCATCGCCGAACACCTTCACGGCAATGTCGGCGCGGGTGCCTTCAAGGATTTCGTTGAAGCGCATCTCGATGGGCTGGCTGAACAGGTGGCCCTCGCCGGGGATGTGCTTACCGAGTTCCTCGGTCATTAGCGTGGCGAGGGTTTCCTTGCTGATGGGCTTGCCGTTTACTTTTCGCCACTGGTCCAGCGGCTTGAACATGATGTAGGTGTCCGCGACGTTCACGCCCATCGGGTCGGTCGCGACCTCCGAAGTGCCGAGCCGGCAGAAGACGTAGTCCACCTCTGGAAACTTCTCCAACAGCAGCTTTTCGCCCCGTTTCTGCATCTCGATGCTGGCGTCAATGCCGATGCTGGTGGTGCGAATCATATGTGTGGCAAAGGAGCCTTCGTCCAATTGCGGCACAAACTCGGCGCCCAGCCGGCCAAAGAGGAACACCGCCAGCGCGAAGACCGCCAGCGCCGCACCCGTGATCGGCCAGCGGAAGCGGAGCGAGCAGCGCAGGATGGGCGCATAGACCTTCTTGGCGAAGTTCACGAGGAGGCTGTCCTTCTCCTCGATGTTGCCGCCCAGCAGCCACGAGCAGAGCGCCGGCATGAGCGTGAGCGCCAGCGCCATGGAACCCACCAGCGCGAAGATGACGGTGATGGCCATCGGCTTGAACATCTTCCCCTCGATGCCGGTGAGCGCGAGGATGGGGAAATAGACCACGGTGATGATGCACACGCCGAAGAACATCGGGCTGGCGACCTCCTTCGCGCTCACAAGCACTTCATGGGCGCGTTCGCTGGCGGTGAGTTTGCGTCCGAGCTTGTGCTGTTTCTCCGCGAGGTGGCGGATGATGTTTTCCACCATGACGACCGCACCGTCCACGATGAGGCCGAAGTCAATCGCGCCGAGACTCATCAGGTTGCCGGAGATTTTGCCTTGCACCATGCCGGTCATGGCAAAAAGCAACGAGAGCGGGATGGCGAGGGCGACGATGAAGGCCGCACGCCAGTTGCCGAGCATCACCAGCAAAACGACCACGACCAGGATGGCTCCCTCGAACAAGCTGGTCTCTACCGTGCGAATCGTGCGGTCCACCAACACCGTGCGGTCATAGACGGGGACGATTTGGACGCCGGAGGGTAGCCTGGGCCGGATTTCCTGGAGCTTCGCGGCGACGGCCTTGGACACGAGGCGGCTGTTCTCACCCGCGAGCATGAGCGCGGAGCCGAGCACGGCTTCCTCGCCATTATAGGTGGACGAGCCGGTGCGGACGGCCTTGCCGATGCCCACGTCCGCCACATCCTTCACCCGCAACGCGGTTGGGCGCCCACCGAACTTCAGCGGCAGGTTCTCGATTTCTTGAATGGTCTGGACGCGCCCGGCCGCGCGCACCACCACCTGCTCACCGGCCAATTGAATCACGCTGCCGCCCGCGTTCTCGACGTTCTCGCCGATGGCCTCCGCGATTTCGCTGAAGGACAGGCCGACGCTTTTGAGCTTGTCCGCATTGGGTTGCACGACGATTTGCTTTTCGTAGCCGCCGCTGGTGTTGACCTCCGCGAGTCCAGGCGTGGAGCGCAAACGCGGCTTGATGACGTAGTCATGGATGAGCTTCAGCTCCATCAGTTGCGCTTCGCGCGTGGTGGGCCTGTTCGTCACGCCCGGCGCGTATCCCACCACGTAGTAGTAAATCTCGCCCAAGCCCGTGCTGATGGGAGCGAGCTTCGGCGTCAGGCCAGGCGGGAGGTCATCCAGCACGGTCTGCAACCGCTCGCTCACCAACTGACGCGAGCGGTAGAGGTCAGTGCCGTCCTCAAAGACGAGCGTGACCTGCGAAAGGCCAAACTTGGAAATCGAGCGCAATTCGATAAGTCCCGGCACGCCCGCCATCTCGTTCTCAATGGGGAAGGTGACGAGCTTCTCAATCTCCTCCGGCGCTAGCGCGGGAACGGACGTGTTGACCTGGACCTGGATGTTTGTGATGTCGGGCACGGCATCAATCGGCAGCCGCAGCGCGGACCATACACCGATGCCGACGAGGACAACGGTGGCGAGCAGCACGAACACGCGCTGGCGGACGGAGAATTCAAGGAGGCGGTCGAGCATAGTGATGGGTCGGTCAGTTAGAGTGGTTCAAAGGGCCTGGCCGCCTTGCTCGTCGGTGCGGATGCGGATGGCTTGCTCCAATGGCGACACGAAGGTTTTGCCGTCGCCGATTTTGCCGGTGCGGGCGCATTTGAGGACGGCGGCGACGGAGGCCTTCACCATCCCGTCCGGCAGGACGACTTCGACTTTTAGCTTGGGCAGGAAGTCCACGGTGTATTCGCTGCCGCGATAAATCTCCGTGTGGCTCTTCTGCCGCCCAAAGCCCCGGACTTCGGTGATGGTCATGCCCGTGATGCCGAGGTCGGTCAGGCCCTCCTTCACTTCTTCCAACTTGAACGGCTTGATGATGGCTTCGATCCGCTTCATACGGGTTCAGTGCTGGAGCGCGGCGGTTTTCCCCTGCCAGACAACCTTCGTGACAAACGGCCTCCCGAAAAATGGCGAGCGATATTAGACACAGACCCGCGCTCCTTCATTGAGTGAATCCGCACGGTCGAACTCGCCGCCCCGGACAAAGCTCGTGTCCGGCCTCCAATCCACCTCCAACGGTTTTCCGCCACCGCTTGGCAGGAGCGCCAGCCGGTGCGCGCCGGCGTCCACGTTTTGAAGCACGCCGCACAGCTCACGCGCACGCGGCGGTCGCGCCGAACTGGTGGTGGCGGTGAGGCCGAGCGCCGCGAAGACCAGCAGGCTCAGGGAGGGGACGAATGGTTTTAGTTTCATAGTGCTTCCTTTCTCAGCGGGTTTTGTGGTTCAGCAGTCGAAGTGCGTTGGCGATGACAACCAGGGTGGCACCGGTGTCGGCGAGGATGGCGAGCCAGAGGCTCGTGTAGCCGACGAGGGCAAGCCCGAGGAACACGGCTTTCACGCCGAGCGCGAAGATAATGTTCGCCTGGATGACGCGGAGTGCGCGATGGCCTAGACGGATGGCTTCCGCGACTTTGCCCAAGTCGTCCTGCATCAGGGCCACGTCCGCCGTCTCAATCGCAGCATCGGTGCCAGCGGCCCCCATCGCGATGCCCACGGTGGCGGCGGCCATCGCCGGGGCGTCGTTTACGCCGTCGCCCATCATCCCGACGTGAACGTGCCCGGCCAGCAGGGCACGCACGCTCCCGACCTTGTCCTCCGGCATCAGGTCGCCGTGAGACTCGTCAATCCCGACCTGCCGCGCGATGGCGTCGGCAGTGCGCTGGTTGTCGCCGCTGAGCATGACGACCTTCCGCACCCCGGCGGCGTGAAGCGCGCGGATGGCGTCCGCCGCACCCGGTCGCACCGTGTCGCCCACGGCGAGGATGCCGAGCACTTCACCCACACAATGGCCATGGGGCCGATGCCCGACCACGACGACGGACTGCGCCTGCGACTCGATGTCGCTCAGCACTCGTTCGATGGCCTCGGAACAGACGCCGAGTTCATGGGCGAACCGATGGTTGCCGACGAAGAACGCATGGCCGTCCACCTCGCCCTCCGCGCCCTTGCCGGTGCGGGCCTGATAGTTGGTGGCACGGGAAAACTCGACGCCGCGTTGCTGCGCGGCTTCGACCACGGCTTTGGCAAGCGGGTGTTCGGAGTGAGCGTCAATCGCCGCCGCCGTCCGCAACACGTCCGCCTCGGACTTGCCCCCGAGCGGCAACACTTGGGTCACGCGCGGGCGGCCTTCGGTGATGGTGCCGGTCTTGTCCAACGCTAGCGCTCGAAGCTTGCCGAGCGCCTCCAGGTGAGCGCCGCCCTTGATGAGCACGCCGCGCCTCGCCAGCGCGGTGAGGCCGGACACGATGGAAACCGGCGTCGCAATCACGAGCGCGCACGGGCAGGCGATGACGAGCAGCACGAGTGCGCGATAGGTCCACACTGCCCACACGCCGCCGAAGAGGAGAGGCGGCAACAGCCAGACCAACAACGCCACGACGAACACGGCGGGGGTGTAGTAGCGCGCGAATGCGTCCACGAACCGCTGCGTCGGGGCCTTCTGCGACTGCGCCTCACTGACGAGATGGATGATACGGGCCAGCGTCGAGTCGTTGGCCGGCTTGGTGACGCGGACTTCCAGCGAACCTTCACCGTTGATGCTGCCCGCGAACACGCTGTCGCCGGGCTTCTTCTCGACCGGCATGGATTCGCCGGTGATGGGGGCTTGGTTCACAGCGGACGCGCCGCTGGCGACTTCGCCATCGAGCGGCACGCGGGCACCGGACTTTACAGCGATGACGCTGCCCACGGCGACTTCCGTCACGGGCACTTCAAGAAACGCTTCGCTTTCCTTGAGCAAGGCCGTCTCGGGCGAAAGCTGCATCAACGACTGCACGGCCCGTCGCGCCCGCGCCAGACTGAACGCCTCCAGCAGTTCGGACAGGGCGAACAGGAACACGACTGCCGCGCCCTCGCTCCATTCGCCGATGGCGACCGCACCGGCCACGGCCACAGTCATCAGCACATTCATGTCCAGCGACACGCGCCGCACTGCGCCTATTGCTTTCGGCGCGATGAACCAGCCGCCCGCCATGATGGCGATACCGAAGCTGCCGAGCCGAAGCCACTCCGGCTCTACCTTGAGCCACTGCAAGACTAGCCCAAGCCCGGTGAACGTGCCGGACACGATGACGGACATCAGCCGCGCCCGTTGCCCGTCGCCGGGCGAACTGGCGGCTGCCTCTGAAGTTGCCAGCGCGGCACGCAAGCCGGCCTGACCGAGCGTGGCCACGAGTGTCTCCACCGACACTGCGGCGGTGTGGGCGATGGCGACGGTGCCCGCCATGAGGTTGACTTGAACGGCTTCGACGCCGGGCAACGGCTTCAAGGCCCGGTTCACCGCCTCGACTTCATCCGCGCAATCCATGCCGCTGACGCGGAGCAAGGTCTGGCCGGCGAGGGCCTGCATGGGCGGGGTTGCCAGCGGCGGGGAGGAACAGCCGCAGGCCCGCTCTCCACACTCGGAAACCGTTGGCGGTTTTTGCCCCATACAGATGACTTGGCTCAATGGGAGTGACCGCCGCCCTTCACAGCGCGCAGTTCAATCAGCCAGAGGGTTTGCACGGGCGTCGTCACGACCTGGTCCCCGGCCAGCAGGCCGTCGGTGATTTCCACGCGGTCGCTGTTCTCGGCGCCCACTTTTACGGCGGTGCGGAAGTAGGCAGTGCCATTGACGGCATAGACGAAGGTGCCTTCCGTGGTGCGAAGTAGGGCGGACTTCGGGATGACCGTGACGGCCTCCGCCCGCGGCAACGTGATGGTGCCCTGCACGAAGTCACCGGACTTCAGCGCGCCAGTTTCAGAGAGGATGATATCAATCTCCGCGTCGCCCAAAGCCAACGAGGAATGAACCTCCTTCACCACGCCCTCGGCGTTGGCACCCGACGGAGCGGAGAAGCTCACGGCCATGCCTGCGGTGACCAGCGCGGCCTGCGCTGGCGCGACCAGTCCCGAAGCCAGCAACGTCTGGGCCGGAGGGTTGGCGACGGAAGCATGCTGGTTCCGGGAGGCAGCATACACTTGTGCGGTGAACCGAATGGATCGCGCCAGATTCGCCTCAGTCACGTCCGCCACTTCCAAACCGAGAATCTTCCGCGTTTCGTCCGTCACGCTCACGCCTTTGCCGGCCTTGAACGAAGCGCCGGAGGGAGATTCCTCGTCGTGCCCGTGGCCATCGTCTTCGGCGTGATCTGCCTCCTTGCTGTGGCCGTCCCCTTCCTTCCCATCGCAACCCACGAGCAACGAGCCGGCAATCAGCAATAAGGAAAGAAACACGAAGGAGCGAAGCGGCTTCATTTCTTCTCCTCGGTCGAGGTGATTTGGGACAGTGGCAGCGGCAGGCCAGTGAGCAGTTCCAGTTGGGCCGCCGCTTCGAGTGCCTCCTTCTTCGTGTCGAGCAACCCCTCTACCGCATCAAGGTATTGCTTCTGCAATTCGACGTAGGTGGAGATGGGCACCGCGCCGAGCCGGTAATGTCTGTCCGCAACTTCCGCTGCTTCTTGGAAATGCTGCACGGAGTCGGGTCGCCATTTCGCGATTTCGCGCAGCTTCGCCTCATAAATCAGCGCAGCTTCGATGACCTTTCGTTGGATTTCGCGTTCGGTGACGTTGAGCGAGACCTCCGCCTGCATCCGGCGCGCAACAGCGGCCTCGATGTTGCCCTTGTTGCGATTCCACAACGGCAGCGGCAGGGAGATGCCGACGCCGAGGATACGCTGTTCCTCCGAGCCCGCCTTTTGTTCCGAGTAACTCGGTCCGACACTGATGGGCGGGAAGCGCTCGTTCTTTGCGAGGTCCACTCGGAAACCCTGCTGGATCAGTTCCACCGCACGCACTCGCAACTCGAAGTTGTTGGTCCGCGCCAGTGCAATGAGCATGGTCCGGTCTTCGGGCGGTCGGAACGAGAGATTGCCCTGGCTGATGGCCAAACGCGTCTCGGGCGAGACACCGCGAAGCTGGTTCAGCTCCAGCAGCATCGCTTGTGCGGCCAACAACGCCTCACTCGCTTTGCGCTGTGCGTTCAACTCGGTCGCCTCGATGACGCGCGTTTCGAGCAACGGCGTCAGACCCGCCGGATCGCGTTGCACCAGGATTTCGCGCAGCGCCTTGAACCGCTCGGCCACTTCGGCCGCGGCGGCCGATTTCTCCTGAGCGGCGAACAGCCCGTAGGCGAGCGTCCGCACACGACCAGCGAGCGCGATCTTGAATCGCTCGTAGCCGAGTTGCGCGAGTTCGATGTCGTGGTTCGCGATGGCCTTGCGCAGACCGATGCGTCCCGGCCACTCGAACGGCTGCGCCACGGAGACCGACCACGCCACTCCTTCGGCGCTCAGGCCGCCAAATTTCTGCGCGTTGCGGCCTACGTCCCCACTGAGTTGTGGGTTGGCGAGCCGCCCGGCCGTTTTTCGCCCGGCCTTGGCGGCGGCGATCTCGGCGTCGTAGAACTTGAGTTCGGGGTTCTTTTCCAGCGACTCGGCCACCAGTGCGGGCAAAGTGAGTGAAGGCGGCAGGTCCGGTTCAGCGGCGCCCGCCAGCAGGCCGGCGGCGACGCAAGGAATCAGGAAGGCAAATAGACGGGCAGACGGCAGACGAGATTTTGAAAAGTGCATGGGCGTGGCGGAAAACGACGGAACAGAAGGAATCCGGGCACGACAAAGCGCCCGGATAGACGGATAACCTGCGCGACGCAGGCTTAGGCGAGGAGGGAGGGGGCGCGCGGCGGCAAGGCCGTGCGTTCAGCGAACTGCCACCTTTTCGGTGAGCAGTCATGGTCACGCCGGGTAAAGGCCGTGGCTGAAGGATGAGGCGCGAAAACAAGTGCGAGTGTCGCGGCGGCGGGTTGCCAAACCGGGATAAACGCCACCGAACTCGGTAGCGTCACCTTGACAACCGCCGGAACCAGAAGTCCGCCAGCGTGAATCGTCTCGCAGAAGTTGCAGTGGTCACAGTTGTCAACCGGAGGCTGCCCCGATTGGCTATGCTCGCCTTGCTGCGACAACTCCACACCGAGGGCATGCGCGATTTCGCACGAATACACCATCGGTATCCAAGCCAGCGCCATCAGCGCCGCAAACAGTTGACGCCACAATTTCAACTACTCCGTAAATAGAGGACGGTGCCAGATTGTTCAAACTTTATTCGAGCAGCGAAGCTAAGGTGATCTACCGATTGTTGCTTTTGTAACAAGCCATGCGGGGTGCAAATTCCCAACACGACACTCAACTGTTGGGGTGGGCATCCGCCGGTGTAGCTGGCAGGCTCAACACTCCTGCAAGCTTCCTCCATTCCTCGGTTGTCGGCATAGCTTCATCCCGTTCCCAAGCCTGAATTCGGTCACGCGAGATTTGCACGATTGAGGCCAGTTCCCGCTGATTTAGGCCACGTTCGCTGCGGCATTTCCGTAACAGGTCGCCGATGGTCTTTACTTCGCTTGGGAACGCCTTTCGCGATTGCTTCGGGCCGCTATCCGGCGTTCTTTGGGCGTGAATTGACCGATGACAAATACCCAACAGTGCTAACGCAGGGCTTCCTGCGGGGCGCACTCTCCAGCGTTGGCGGTTCCTGGCATCATCAGTGGGTCATCACGTAGTAGATGATGTTCACGCCCAGCGGATAGGCGACCTTCTCGGAGAAATTGTGGAAATAGTAGTCGCTCTCGCCCTCGCGCTCCCAGCCGTCGGACATGTCGGTGTTGTGCAGCGCCAGCACCATGAGCCGTCCCTTGTCGTCGGCGATGGCGCGATGGTGGATTTCGCGGCATTCCTCGCCGTCGTGGACTTCCCACGTGACGCCCGTCTGCTCGCTGCGGACCCCGAGGTTGACGTTGGGCACCTGCACCTTGGCCTTGATCTCGAACACGCCGTGGTAGAGCGGGTGATCCAGCGGCAGTTCAAAGAAGTCCCGGTCGGGCAACACTTCCTTCATCGCCCGGGTGCAGTTCTCCCACTCGCGCTCGCCGTGAAAGTCGGTCATGAGCAGGAAACCGCCGTTGAGCAGATGTTTCCGCAGAGCCACTGCTTCCTGTTCGGTGAAGTTCAGCGAGCCGGGCGCAGAAAGGAACAGGAACGGATAATCCGACAGTTCGGTGTCGGTCGGCCGGATCAGGCGGCCGTTCGGGTCCACCCGCAGGGACATCATCTGCTGGAGGCGCCAGGACAGGTTCAGGTCGCTGTCGGGTAGGTCGGTGGTCCAGCCGCCGCTGCCGCGCCGGCTGCGGTCGGGGCTCTTGTCGTAGCGGACGCGCGTGAAGGTGAAGGCGTCGGTCTCGAAGCCGGGCGCGTTGGTCCAGGTCGGCGTGCCGGTGCTGCGCGACTCGACCTCACGGGCGGTCTTGATGTGCTCGGGCACGTAGAGTTCGCCGCCGCCGAGGAAGCCCGGGCCGCCGCCTCCGCCGCCACGGCGTTGGGCGAAGGCGGCGGCGGCCAGCAAGAAGGCAAGCAAGCCGACGAACTGCATTCGCCGCGATGTGGCAAGTGACTGCAACAGCTTTGGTGCTTCAGTATTCAATTACTCCTGTGCTTCGGATGAGGCCAACCTTGCAAACCGGGCATAGCTTTCCTGAATCAGGCTCCCCTGCGATGGCCCCGACCGTTTGACATGTCGGGCAGGCCAGCTTGGAAAGGCTGTCCTTGCAGCTGAGCATTCCCGGTCTCGAATTGGGTTCCTGGACATAGCGAACCTTGTGACCGGTTGGCTGAAAAAAGCGCCCGACTTTGCGTTTGCGACGCCATGAGAACACCATCAGTTCCATCTCTTCGCCAACTTCCGGTCCCCAGCTGTGCTCGCCTCCACGGTTTCCCACATAGAATAATTGGCCGCATGTTCGGCAAATCGGCTTCGCTCCGCCTTCGTGGTGGCTCCACCCCGAACAGAAATCGAATTTGCAGTGAGAGCAGGCAAAATGTTCGGCCATATGCGGTGAAAAATGCCAGCCGGCTCACTCAAACGGCTGCGTTTCCGAAGGCTTGGGCCCGGGAGGCAGTTTGAGCAGCAACTCCAACGCGTCCCGATGGCGGGGCGCATCCTCGAGCGCTTGGAGGACGTGGCGGCGGGAGGCGTTGGCGTCGGTCGGTTCGAGCAGGCGGGCAAGCTGGTAGTGGACCGCGGGCGGATTCGGCGGATCGAGTTCCAGTTGGGTGCGCAGCGCGCCGACGGCGACGGGAATCTCCCCGGTGTTCTCCGCCGAGCGCGCCAGGTAACGGTAGGGCGCGGGCACCAGCGGGTTCACCGCCAGGTAGCGCTGCGCGGCGGCACGGACTTCGGTCCAATCGCCGGACGCGGTGCCGAGTTCCATCAGGCGAAGATTGGCTTCCGAAGCTTCCGAGTCGTGCTGAACCCACTGGCGGAGCACGGCCAATTCACGGTTCGTCTCGCCGAGCGAACGGTGCGTGAGCGCGAGCAGCGCCCAGGCGGAGTCACGGCCTTTCTGGGTCGGGTAATCGGTGACCAGTTTCTCGAGCGGTTCCTTGGCGGCGGCCCAGTCCTTGGCGCGGACGTGTTTCGCGGCCAGGTAGCGCAGCGCCCAGTAGTTGGCTGGGCGTCCCTCGGCCCACTTGAGCATCTGCGCTTCGGATGCCGGCGAGGTGCGCTTGGGGCTGTCGCCACCGCCCAGCAGGGCGCTGAGCAGGTTTGTGGCGGTGATGGAAGCGCCGCCCTCGAAATCGGGTTTGGTGAAGTCGAGATTCGGGGCCAGCCCGTTGGCCTTGGCCCGGGCGAACTCGGCGAAATCCTTTTCCAGCGACTTGAGCGGCGCGGTGTGCTTCTCGAGCGCTTCGTTGATGAACACGCCCTCACCGAGATCGCGGAGGATGCCCTTGATCGCCTCCACACCGTGGCGCTCGACGAGGAACTCCACCACGATGGACGCCTCGTAATAGGCGAACTGGAGATGCAGCGGCGTCTTGGGCGTGAGGAACGCGGCGCTCAGGCGTTCAATCGGCACGAGGTCCTTGTCGAGAATCATCTCGCGGTAGCGCGGTGTGAGGCGCTCGCCCCACGCGGGATTCGCCTGCCGTTCCTCGTAGGTGGAAATGCCTTCGCTCAGCCAGCGCGGCATCTTGTTCTTCGTCAGCGTCAGCGTGACGACGTGGCAATACTCGTGCCACAGCACCGCCTCCCAGTTGACCGCATTGGCCTTGTTGGCTGCGGGGCTGTTGGCCGTGACCACGCTGCCGAAACAGACGCCGAGATAGCCGGGGTTGTCCGGCATGCCGAACGTGCGGACGCCGAAATCCTTCTGCGACGCGAAGATCTCCACGGTCGTGCGCTCCGCGGTCTGAAGCCCGTATTTCGCGCACAGCTTCTGGCGGGCGGCTTCCAGCAGCTCCAGCACGCGCGGGCCGTAGATCACGGCCTCCTTGGAATCCATTCGCACGAGGAAGTGCTCGTTCGTCAGCGCGGCATACTTCCGCATCGTGTCGCGCAACGTCACGAGGTTGAACGCCGCCACGTCGTAGCCGTCGTTGGCGTTGACCTCGTCGGCCAGCTTCCAGCCCTCGTCCTCCTGGCCCAACCGGAGCAGGTCGCTGGCAAGCTGCGCTTTGGCGGGCAGGTAGGCGGGATCAAACGCCAGCGCCTGCCGCTGGTGCGCGGCGCCTTCGGCGAAGCGGTATTTCTCCGACAGCTTGCGGCCGATCAGGTGATCCACGCGGGGATTCGTCGGGGCAAACTTGAGGGCGGTGGCGCGGGCTTCCGTTTCGGCGGTGGCGTCGTGCCGCAGGTGCGCGAGCACGGCCCGGTAAGCCCACAGGTCGGGGTGCCACGGGTTTACCTTGGCGACATCCTCGAGAATCTTCCCCGCCTGCTCGTAGTTCTCGCCGTCGATCTGGTTCTCGGCGACGAGCAGCAAAGCGGGCACGTGACGTTCGTTGGCCTTGAGCGCGCCCTCCACCGCTTCGCCCATCTGCTTGCGGTCGCCATTCGCGTGGGCGCGGGCCAGGCCAAAGAGCAGGTCGGCGTCGTCAGGAACCTGCTTCAACCCTTCCTCGAAGGCCTTCGCGGCAAGGGCCGCGTCGTGCTTCTCCAGGGCCAGATCGCCCCGGGCGAGATACACGTCGCGCAGCTTGGGATCGGCCTGCTGGAGGGGAGCGTAGATCTTTTCGAGCACTTCCTTGGGATCGGCGCCCAGCAGCAGCGCGGCGCGGCCAAAGGCGATCCGGCTCGGCGCATCGCGTGAGCCCATGCGGTTGGCGACCAGAAACTTCACCCGGTCGAGCATCTCGGCGGCGTTGTTGGTGTCGCCGACCCCGAGAAACGCGTCCCGCGCGGTCCACACGAGGCGGAGGCTCCGGCCGTTGCGGGCGACGGCGTTGGTGGCGGCCGCCCGGGCCTCGGGATAACGGCCCAAGGTCAGGAGGCAGCGCAGGCGCAGGTGATGCCAGTCCTCGTCATTGGGAAGCTTGTCGAGGCCCTCGGTGGCGGCCTCGAGGGCGGCCTCGTATTTGCCGGTTTGGAACTTGGTTTCCGCCTCCGCCAAGGAAGCCCCGAAAACCGCCGGCAAAAATCCCAGCCACGCGACCGCGAAAAGCCCCAGCCACGCCGGGCAGCGGCGGCGCGGAAGGCGGGCGGGGCGAATCATGCGCTACTGTTCGTCGGGGTTCGGCCAAATCTCAAGCCGGGCCATGTGTTTTGTGGTGACGCGGCAGACCCGCCGGCGGTTTCAGGAAGTTTTGGCCGGATGGACCGCGGCGCTGCTTCGGCCATGGCTCGCCCAACGAAAGTGCCTCTCCCCCTCGAGGCGCATCATTTCAGGGTGGCAGCCTATGGACTACGGCGCCGCCGGCGCGTCAGCGTTTTGGACTGCGCGAGTCTTCTCGCGCTTTGGCTGCCCGCGGCGAAAGCGGCAGAGGGCTGCCGCACTCCAAAACCTCTCGGCCTCACACCCCGCACTCGGGAAAAAGCATCTGCCGGTATCCGTTAACACGATGAAAAGATGCGCCGGCCCGCCGGACCGCCGTTATCCGGCTTGCCAGCGCCGCGGCCGGCGTGTGCGATGCCCATGCCCGCCATGAACCGCCGACTCTTTCTCGCCAGCGCCGCCCTCCTGCCCACGGCCGCGTGGGCGCGCCAGCAGGCCATGTCTCTCGACGAACTGATCGGTGCCGGCGAGCAGTTGCTGCGGGACAACCTCGATCCCCAGGTGTTCCAGGCTCTGCCGGCGGTGGACCGGGAAAAGGTGACCCAGTTCCTGAGCCGGTTTCAGCGCGATCTGCAGGGCAATTACGTCGTCAACCTGGCCGATCTGAAGCCGCTGGCCGCGTCCGCACTGCCGTTGCTGCGTGCCAACCCCGCCACCCAGCCCTATGCCGGCTGGCTCGAAACCCGCCTCGACTACCTCGACGTCGCCCAGGAATTCCGGGTTTCGCTGCCGCCCCCGGCCACCCGGCCCGGACAGCCCCCGAAACCGGCCCCGAACCCCACGCCGGCCCAGCAACGGCAGGTCTGGGAAAAGCAGGTGGCCAAGGAACCCCAGCCAGCGGAGGCGGCGGCCCTGGTGCCGCGGCTGAAAAAGCTGTTCCAGCAACAGGGCGTTCCGGCTGCGCTGGTGTGGGTTGCCGAGGTGGAATCGTCATTCAAGTCCAACGCCCGGAGCCCCGCCGGCGCTGTCGGCCTCTACCAGCTCATGCCCAAGACGGCCCAGGGGCTCGGACTGAAGCTCTCCCCGCGTGATGAACGGCTCGATCCCGACAAGAACGCCAACGCCGCCGCCCGCTACCTGCGCTCGCTCTATCCGCGGTTCAAGGACTGGCGCCTCACCCTCGCGGCCTACAACTGGGGGCAGGGCAACGTGCGCCGTCTGCTGGAAAAACAGCGCGCGACCACGTTCGACGCGATCGCGGTCCACCTGCCGGCCGAGACGCAGATGTATGTGCCCAAGATCGATGCCGTGCTGAAACGCCGCGAACGGACCGGCCTCGCCCAGTTGCCCGCGCCCTTGCGCTGACAGGCTTGGGAAGACCAGCGGCGTCTCCCAGACTGGAAACGTGGAGCATGGTGCCGCGGGCGGGACTCGAACCCGCACGGCTGTTGAGGCCTGGGGATTTTAAGTCCCCTGTGTCTGCCATTTCACCACCGCGGCACTGTTGATTATCAATTACTTACGAACGAAAAGTCCGAACCCGTTGAAATTGTGCTACAGGTTGTGCTACATTTCACGGCATGAAGCGGGGTGCAACGCAAAGCAAGGAGGTAGGCACGCCAGTTCATCGGCGCTACCCCTACCAGCGGGTGACCGACGGGCGCAAGCAGCCCATTCGCGGACTGTGGGTGCGCAACGGCCGTTATTACGGCCAACTCCGCGTGACTCAGGACGGAAAGACGACGCCCCGCCGGGTCCTGCTCAGCAACCCGGACCAATCGCCCTGTGCCACCGTTCCGGAGGCCAAGCAGGCTCTGGAGCGGCTCCGGGTGCAGCGGGCAGACGATGCCTTGCCAACCCTGCGGCAAGCGCCCCGGCTGGCGGACTATGCCGACACCTATCTGGCGGCCGTGCGGCTGCGCAAGGGACCCGAAACCGTCCGCAAGGAGGAACACTGCCTGCGGCGCTGGGTTGCCCAACTGGGCCAGCTCCGGCTGTCGGAGATCCGCAAGGCGCACATCATCGACTTCACCAACCGCCGGCTTGCCGAAGGACGAAACCCACGGACGGTCAACCTGGATGTCATCGCCCTGAGACAACTCCTCAAGTCGGCCCGGGATGCAGACCTGATCGGCACCCTTCCGACCGACGGCCTTCGCCCGCTCCGATGCTCGGCACCCCGTCGGGAGCTGACGCCCGCTGCGGCCATCGAGCGGCTGATCCAGGCTGGCTTTGAACCGCGGTTCGCTGGCAGTCAGGCACTGGCTGGTGTCGGCGGCGGGCAGCCCCTGAGGAATGCCCAGCAATTCGCGGACTATCTCCGGCTCCTCCAGTTCTGCGGGGCCCGCGAAAAGGAGACGTTGCGGCTGCGTTGGCGGGATGTGGATTTCGAACGGGGACAGATGGTCATCGGGGCCGACGGCAAGACCAAGAACCGGGAAGCACGGGTGGTCGATTTCAATCCGGCCCTTGAACGTCACCTGCGGACCATGCACGGGCGCCGGGCACCCGATTCCGAGTGGCTGTTTCCCAGCCCGCAACGGGGCGAACAGGACATTCCGGCCAAAACTTTCCGGGAGTCCCTCAAGCTGACGCGGACGGCTGCAGGCCTGCCCAAGTTCGGCTTCCATGACTGCCGGCACCACTTTGCGAGCATGTGCGTGATGGCCGGCATCGACTACATGACGATTGCCCGCTGGTTGGGACACAAGGACGGCGGCGTGCTGATCGGCAAGGTTTACGGGCACCTCTCGAATGAACACGCGAAGCGGCAGGCCGGTCGGTTGCAGTTCTGATTCCCATGACCGCAACATCCCCGACAGCCGGCGGCGACGATTCCCCGGAATCCACCGAAGGCCAGCACCGGCACCAATGGTGCCGGGATATCCTCAAAGGCTTGGACGACGGGGCGCCTGGAGATCCGGCGATTCCAATCTCCGACATTGATGCGCAGCCCCGGTGGGCCACACGGGCGCTACTGGAGGTCCTTCAGAGCGTCTGTCCGGCGCTCCGCTTGATGGACCTTGTGAAAGAGCCAATGCCCGCGGTGGTGGGAGCATTTCTCGGACAAGATGTGGCCAACAAGTGGGAGTTGACTGGGCAACTCGCCAAGATTGTTGAAATGGCGCAGTCCGATCCGTCTTTTTCTGCCAAGGTGGGGAAAATAACCGATTTGTTTGAATCGAATCGAGCCAACCCAATTGTTGATTCTGCGGTGAAGGCGGCTGAATTGCTGGTTTGGACAATGGAAGACCTGCCCGCGGAGCTTGAGCGGACCGAAAAGAGGGTGTTCGAGGCGTTCCGAGCGGCATTGGATCAGCCCGTGCGCACCGATGCCGCGGAATTCTTCCGGGGCTTTGCTCACGGGCTTGCCACGCCCGGGTTGGGAGAGTTCGGGCTGAGGCCGGAGCGGGAGACGACCACAACCGCGATTTACCGGACGATCGCGCTCCACTGGCGGGAGATTGAAAGACTCCCGAACCTTCCGGCGCTGGAAGAGTTCCTCACACTTCGCGGCGTCAAACCACAGCTGCGCGAGAACCGAAAACGCCTCGAAAAGCTCTGCCAGCGGATCGGCTTGAAACTGGGCAAGCGGGGACGTCCAAAGAAGGCGCGCAAATCAGACACGCCACCTTCCTGAGCTGTCCGTTTTTTCGACCGTCACGATGGGTCAACGTGACGGCATGCAAAGCTCTCCGAGCGCAAACAACCGGGACCCGGCCCCGGCCGTGATGAGCCTGCCGGCGTGGCTCGCCCAGGTGGGTGTCGCGCCCTGCACAGCCTGGCGCTGGCGGAAACGCGGCTGGCTGCGGACCGTGAACATCGCCGGCCGCGTCTACCTCACCGCCGAAGCGATCCGGGAATTCAACGAACGGGCCGAACGCGGCGACTTCGCCCAACGCCACACCGCGCCTGTGCGCCGGGAGGGAATCCGATGAACCCGCCCGCCACCGGCGCCATCCTCAAGGGCTTCATCCCGCCCTCGTGGTTTCATCCCGTCGGCGTGCTCAAGGTCCTCGACCGCCTCCGCGACCGGCTGCCGGATGTCAGCGGCAAGCTGTTCCTCACGTTTACCGTCGATCCCCGGCTCTACGCCGACGAGGCGGCCGCCTACGACCACAGCCGCGACCAGCTCCGCCGGGTGTTCTTCAAGCTGCGGCACGGCGTGAAACACGGCGCCAAGCGCTACGTCATCGACGCCCCCTACTGCATCAAGACCGAGTTTCACGAAAACGGCTGGGTCCACTACCACGCCATCTTCCTCACCCGCCGCTTCCTGCCGGGGGAACTCCTCACCGAACTCTGGGGCCTCGGCCGAACCCAGGTGCAACGCATCGACAATGACGGCTTCGCCTACCTGCTGAAATACGTCACCAAGGCCGACGATCTGCCCGACTGGGTGAAGGCCCGAAACCGTCTGCGCGTGTTCCAGACCAGCCGCGGATTTCTCCGGCCGCCGCCGGCCAAACCCGCCGCGGATACCGCACCGGCCGGCGAGCCCAAGAAGCGCGCCTCCTACACCATTGCCGAACGCCTTGACCGCTGGGCCCGCACCGCCCTGCTCATGCGCGGCACCCGCGTCCAGACGCTGCTGTTCCAGCGGCCCTTCCGGGAACTTTTCGACCAGCTCGTGCTGCCCGTTGCCCGGGCCGGTCGCTATCGGGGTAACGGGGAAATAGAAATCACCAACAACCAGGAGATGATCCTATGGCTGAAACAACAAAACCAAACGCAGCGGTGAACGAGCCGAGTGGCCTGTTCGTTCGCGGAGTCGTCGTGTCGAGCTCTGCGAAAGTCTTCAACCGCAAGGACGGCACCGGACAGGTCGTGTGCGTGCGCCATGAACTGGCGCTGCAGCCCGGCCTGGCCCTCTACGAACTCTACCCGGAGATCGACGGCAAGGCCGTGCGCGTCCAGGGCGAGACCGTGCTGGAGTTCCCGCGCCTGCCGGAATTCCAGCCGGTGACCCTGCGCGTGCTCCGCTGGCAGGAACGTGACAAACGCCTCGTCATCAAGGATGCCGAACGGGTGGCGTGAACCGGGGAAAACGGGAACGGGCCGAACGCGCGCCAGCGCGTCGGCCCGTTCCTCTTCCTTGTTTGAATCACCAATAACTGTCCGAAGAACCCAGCGATTGGCTCATGCTAAAGGCGCGAGGCATAGATACGCATTTCCATAATCCACATTCCTTGAAAAGCGCAGCCAGCTTTGGTGTGGCCTTGAGAGAGAGTCGCGGCGGAACGCTGATGTCAACCGAATGGCAGATTTGCATGCCAAGATCACCCTGACGGAATGCACACCGACAGGGGGCCGGCGTTCGGAACAACCGCCAAATTGGCTATTGCCATCACCGTTTGCCTTCGCAGAGCGTAACCCCAAAGTCATGACGGATGCATCACCCAAACCCGTTAGCTTCTTAGTGGTTTCTGACGTGCACTTCGGTAAATTGGCGGTCTCTAAAGATTTTTCACTGCCGGACTGCGCACCAGCCCTAGAGTGCTACCAGGGCGGAGTCCCGATGAAGGAGAACCTTGTAGCCACAATAAATGGGCTCTCCGAGTCGTTCGAAGCGATGTTAGTTTCAGGTGACCTGACGTCTGTTGCGTCGCCATCCGAATTCCACGGAAGCATTGCGGCTATGTGGGAGCTGGCCGACCAAGTTGGAATTCCCCGATCCTCTGTGTTCTTCACATTCGGTAATCACGATGTAGACTGGCGGATCTGCGCGCTTGCTAATGGCGTTCCATCTTTGCCAAAAGACGAGCGATATCACCATATCGCTGCATCGGTCGGTGGGCTAATCCTAAACTCGCACCAAACCATCGTGCCAGGCCCGTTACCTGGAACCGGTGTGTGGAAGACTGAACATGTCGCGTTGTTTGTCGCGAACAGCGGCTATTACTGCCGGAACGATCAAGAATATCGGCACGGAAAGCTCGGTGAGGATCAATTTAAGTGGCTCGAAGATGAACTAGTTAAGACCCCGGATGACGGGAGATGGCGCCTACTGATGGTCCATCACCACCCATTCAACTACGCCTATCCGCATTTTTCGAACGACATCTCGTGCATTGAGGAAGGCGCAGAGCTGGTTGATCTTATTGGAAAACATGGTATCGATTTCATCGCCCACGGTCATAGACACCACCCTCGAATATTTACCGAGACTCGGAATGGTTGGAAGCGACCAGCAACGTTTATGTGCGCGGGAAGTTTGGCCGTAAACCAGCATCACCGCAATTTCGGCCAGATCCCAAATACATTCCACATAGCAAGACTCGAAAAACGACTCTCTGACGGAAGCGCGTTTGGTTCGCTAAAAACCTTCGAATATGCCAACTCTGATGGCTGGCGACCTATCCAGCATTCGAAGGAGACACCGTTAGATCAGATTCAATCGTTTGGCGCGTTCGCAACCAAATCGGACCTTGAGACTTTCGCAAGAAAGGTAATATCAGATTCGCTCGCCAAAGCCGTCGGCCCCCAAAGCACGGTCCTGCTGCCTTCTTTCTATGAACTCGTGCCACAGCTACAATGCTGCAGTCTTCAACAATTAAATGAACTGTTCAAACGGTTAGCTCCTGCCTTCTCACATAAGGTCATCGGGAGATATCCGGAGACAGTGGGTTTAATAAGCGCCTGATTTATGGAACCACTGAGTGCTAAGCTACACGGTCACACCGGCCCCAATCCATTTCATGAAGCACAAGCAAAGACGTTTGGTGACGAAAAACTTGTCCGCGAGTTTTATCCAACGTCTGCTTACCTGTCTCTTTTCAACGAGGGTCATGAAATACTGCTGGGGTCGCGGGGTAGTGGAAAGACTGCAATTCTCCGAATGCTTTCTTACTCTTGCCTCAAACAGATATCTCACCCTGCGGTGAAAGATATTGTAAATAAGAGATCGTTTTTTGGCTTTTATGTGCCTCTTCACCTTGAGTTTATGGCGTCTTTGCCACAGGACTCAGCTGACGGCAGTAACAGCACTGAATACTTTCAATTCGCATTTAACTGTGCTGCGGCGAAGTCACTGTTGAATGAATTGCGAGCGATATTGGCGTCTGAGAAGAAGACGGCACAGGAACGGCTGGAGCTCGAAGCGACAATTGTAGGTCGCTTGACAAAGCTTTGGTTGAGTAAGAATGACGTTACATTGGCGGGATTAGAAGATCTTTCATGGGAAATCGACTGCCTCTATTATCAGCAAGCACCGTGGAAAGACGGCCACAATCCTGAGATTCCGCAATTCGCTAAGCATTTGTTCGCACCATTACTCGCAGCATTGCCTCAACTTACTCGCGATTTGGAACTCGATTTTGAATCAGTCAACTGGATTGCGTGTGTGGACGAGGCGGAATTCCTGAAGCCGGCATATTTGAGGTGTTTCAACTCATTCATGCGCTCAGAGAAACGCCCGATTGTGTTGAAACTTGCCACGCTGCCGTTTCGATATACTACACTGCAGACTCTCAGACCTGGAATATCTGTGGAGCCGAATGGCAATGATTTCAACTTTCGGGCGATAGATCTTGCATGGGATTCCGAAGACTTTCGCCTTCTGGCTGACCACATTGCTGACCGGCGGCTACATCGAACGGGAACCTTCGCAGGCCCCGTGACGATTGACGCGTTTTTGGGAAAACTCGGAGATGACGATCCAAAAGATTATTATCGTGCGGAACTTGGTGAATACGGGGCGTCCGACGAGGCTATTCTGACGGACATCGTAGATGCACTGTCACCAGAACGGCAAGCGCGATTCGAAGCGATTAAGGAGAACCGAGATCGTGTAACGTCAGACTACTATAAAAAGTTTAGCCCGGTATACTACGTTAGGCGAATGCGGCTAGAGTCCTCTAAAGGCAATCGTTCAGTGGGTTGGTTCGCCGGGCCAAGCATGTTACGCCGTGTGGCCGACGGAAACCCGCGGCGACTTATACAGGTTCTGCATGACTTATTCGAAGAAGCGAGGGCGTCAAGACTCACAGCAAAACGACAGCATAAAGTAATAGCTGATTTCTGTGACCGAGATTACGAGCGAGCGGCCGGATTACCCGAGCATGGCCTGCTACTGGATGGGATCCTTGATACGGTAGGCCGTTTAATGGAAGAACGCGTTCACGGGAAATACATGATTGACGGGGGGATCAATTTTTTTGTGCAACCGGCGCTCCTCCAGAATGAGGTTGTGCGCGGTGCATTAGAGTTGGGTGTTGCCTATTCATTTCTGTTCATCGATAAGAAGAGTCTTCTGGCTTCGTTGTCTGATGAATCTGAATTTCGCGTAGCACACTTGATTGCAGTTAAGTTCTGGCTTCCCATGCGCAAAGGAAGCCTTCTGGTGATGCAATCACGGCATGCGAAAGAGCGAATTGCGAATCAACTTCTCTCGCGGCCGCCTAGCACAGCTCGTGAGTGCAAAACAGCACTCGGGACCCTGCAATTGCAACTGTTTGATACTTCAAGGAATGATGAATAACGGCGTTGTAATGACGGATATGGCCAGCGTGCGCTTGGACGATTGGGTCAACGATGCCAATAGTCGAAGCCCTAACACCAAGCGACTGTTTGTCGTGGTCAGTGGTTACGAGAACCGGGCGCGACTGTGGGCGTCCAAGGTATCGGGCGCGATTCCCCGTTCCGACTTGTGTGAATGGAAGGTCATCGGCTTCACTGATCTTAAGGATGAATGCAGTCGACCGGACAACGACGGCTTCTTTTTGTCGCAAGGACTGAAGGTGTGGGAGTGCTCAGCTGATGACAAACGCGGAATCATTGAGCATATTATCGATGGAATCGAGAGATTGATAAAGAGGTCGTCAAAGTCATCGGTGGAGGTTCACGTAGACTACTCATCCATGCCACGTCTATGGTATTGCACAATCTTCACACTCGCGCAGTCACTGCTTCGCCCAGATGATAAACTCTATTTCTGGTATACTGCTGGCATTTACCAAGGAGCCGAATATCCTACCGCCGGGACAAGTGATGTAAGCCTATTCTCTGGAAGGCCATCGCTAACGCCTAAAGTTCGGACGCACTTATTTGGCTTGGGCTTTGACCGCATTCGGGCATCTGCGATATTTCGGGTTCTTGATCCTCAAAACCTTGTCTGCTTCTATGCAGACCCGGGCATAAGACACGAATACGTGGAGAAGGTTAACACAGATAACCGTGACTTGCTCGCGGCGGCTAAGTTGGTGTTTACTGCCCCTGTGGGCGATTTTGTCACTGCCTTCAGCCGAATTGCGGAGGTTACGCGTGAGTTTGCTGCTGAGGGGGATGTTATCTTGGTTCCTGACGGTCCGAAGCCGCTAGTGCTAGCGAGCTCACTGGTCCCGTTCTTCTTAAATCGGAATGGAATTGTGTCGCTTCATGTCCGGAGGCGAAGAAGCCAAGTTCCTGGGGTAAAGGATGTGCCAGCAGCGGGTGAGGTGTATGGGTTTGTGGTGCGTGGTATGAACGTTGCATCAGGATCCCTACGGCCTATTGCTAGTAGTTTGTAACTAGTAATTCAGTAGTCGGGCGACGTAATTGTGGACGTGCGCTGAGCGTTGATGCTCGGACGAGTGATTTCATGTTGTATCCACGATAGAGATTGCGCAGCGAGGGGTGGTCGGCATTTGTAACGACCACCGAGACACCGTTAGCGGTAAGGATATCGACGGTTGATTTTAGGCGCTCTTGATCCTTCCAGGAAAACAGCGTGGCGTTGTAGCGCAGAAAGCCGTTGTTGTTATGCGCGACGGTATACGGCGGGTCGAAATATACAAGATCTCCCCTGTTGGCATTGGAAAGAACAGTCTGAAAGTCGTCGCAACGAAGACTGACGCCTTGAAACGCTTTTGCAACGGTCATGAATCGATCCCGATCTGGTAATACAGTTCGGCCGTTTTTACCAAAAGGAACGTTGAACGCTTCGGAACGGTTCAATCGATACAAACCGCCAAAGCAGGTTCGATTTAGATACAAAAACCTGCGAGCCTGTTGAAATGAGCTCGCGGGCGTGGATCCTCTTAGACGATAGTAAGTCGTAGAGTTATTTGGTAATCGGGATATTGATTCAAATAATCTGAGTGGATGTGTTCTTAACACCTCATAAAAATTGATGAGTTCGTAGTTGCGATCACTGATTGTCGCATCTGGTGGAAGAAGTGCTAAGAATACGGCAGCAGATCCTGCGAATGGTTCATAATAGTGATTGAACGTGCGCGGCAAGATGTTGAGCAGCGAATCGACCAATGCCGATTTTCCACCGGGCCATTTAACAACTGGACGAAGTCTGGGATGCACAGCGTGACTCATGCCGAGTTATCAATTTACTGGGCGAGATTGAGGGCCGGCTAAATGGACAGCAGCGAACCGCGAAGGTGTATAGTCGACGGTGTCGAAAGTGGGGCGGCGGTGAATCGGGGAGTTCCAGAACTTGTCGTCGAGTTCGTGGAGGAACTGCTTTCGAGTTTCAGTGGGCATGCGCAAGCGGTATTCGATGATGCTCCATTTCCCGGCTTTGGGCTAGGGTAAGGGTTGGTTGTTCGTAGCTAGCACCGGCTGGATCGCCTCAGTGAGCTGCTTCACCGTCGGCAGCTTGCCCTTGAACTCCGCGGGCAACTTCGCCTGCAACTGGTATTCGGCCACGCCAATCGGGTTGGCCTTGGTCTTCAGCGCGAACTCCACTTCCAGGCTGTCCTTCTCGGCACACAGGATGATGCCGATGGACGGCCGGTCGTCCGGGGCGCGCTCGGTCTCGTTGAGCAGGTTGAGGTAAAAGTCCATCTTGCCGGCGAACTCCGGCTCGAAGGGGCCGATCTTGAGATCAATGGCGACCAGCGCCTTGAGGAAGCGGTGGTAGAACAGCAGGTCCACGAAGTATTCCTTGCGGCCCAAAGCCAGCCGGTGCTGGCGGCCGACAAAACAGAAGCCGTAGCCCAGTTCGAGGATGAAGTCCCGCAGGTGGCCGACGAGGCGGTCCTCCAGCTCCCGCTCCTTCACCGCCTGCCGCAGCCCCAGGAACTCCAGGCTGTAACGGCTCTTGAGCATCTCGTCGGCCTGTTCGGCGAGATGAGCGGGCAGGGCCAGGTCGAAGTTGTGGGTCTTGCGCTCCTGCACCGCCCGCTCGAAGGCCCCGGCCTTAATCTGGTTGAGCAGGACATTGCGGCTCCAGCCCAACCGCGCGGTGGCCCGGAGGTAGTAGAGCCGGGCGGCGGGATCGGCGACCTTGGCGAGGACGTTGGCGTGATGACCCCACGGGATGGACGCGACCAATTCTCTCACCGCCTGTGAGAGAAACTCGGGGCCCTGCTTCTCAGGGGTGTTCCCGGCCAATTCTCTCACGGCCTGTGAGAGAAATTCCTTGGACGTGTGAACCCGGTAAAGTTGCTGCATCCGCCAGACATTCGGCGTCGAAAAGCCGGACATGCCCGGGAACTCCCGCCGCAGGTCGGCTGCGATCTGCTCGACCACGGAATCCCCCCAGCCCTGCGCGGCCTGCTGCTCGACGATGGCCCGGCCCAAGTCCCAGTAGAGCAGCACCAGGTCGCGGTTAACCGCGCGGGCGGCCGAAGTGCGGGCCGCCAGGACCCGTTCCTTCAACTCGGCCACAAAGAGCCGGTAGCGGTCGTCCGAGGGCAGGGCAGGATTCATGGCGGCGACAGGGCGATCACTTTCCAACCGGCAGTAGGTCGGGGCGTCGGGAAGAGTCTTCGGCAACGGAGGCGCCGGGTGCAACCGTCAACCACAGTTCCCGACCACCTGCTCAGGCCGCGCGGCACCGGGCCTGATCCAATCGGAGCTTCCTGCCTTCCGGGAATCGGTGAACGGAGGGCAGTCACTGGGAAGGCGGAACGAGGGGCCCGAGCTTGGGGAGTGGTCGGTCGGTCGGACCGCGCCGATCCCGAGCCAAGGCCGGGACGCGCGTGGAGCCCGCCCGCCTGTCTTGCCGGTTTCGGGAACCGGGTTCCGGAAAGCCGGTGAGTCAGGCCCAACCGAATCCTCGCCTGCGTGGCCGTTGCGGAGGCGACCAGATTACCCGGCAAGGCCACCAAGCGGCAGCGATCGAAAGCCACAAAACCATTCAGCCCGTGAATAGAGTTAATTCACGCCTCCGGATTTGTCCCTAACTGAAACCGCCTTCCGCGTAGAACGGATTCCTACGCCCAGCAAGAACTCGAGGCGTAAACACCCGAAATGTTGTGCTACATATTGTGCTACATTTGAGGTCAGAAACCCACCCCTCCTCCATTGCGGAGCGGAACATGCGAGAAGCGCATTTCAGCCAATAAAGACAGGCGTTTCGCTGCACGTTGATGCACGCAAACGCGAGGCTGTGAAACCGCGGGTTTTCGAGTTTTAAGTCCCCTGTGTCTGCCATTTCACCACCGCGGCGTTGGCGGGAAAGCATTCGGGTTGGGAGCCGTGGAGGCAACCCTCCAAAGTGGGGCGCCCGTTCAGGCGGCGGCGGCCTCTTCCTTGGTGTGGACGAGGGGCGGGATTTCGCCGCGGACCACGGCACGATTCACTGTGATCCGCGAATGGGCTTGGAGCGTGGGCGCGTCGAACATCATGTCGCGCATCACCTTTTCAAGGAGTCCGCGCAGGGAGCGCGCGCCGGTGCCTTTTTTCTTGGCCTGGACCGCGAGTTCGTTGCAGGCGTCGGGCGTGATGATGAGCTCGATGTTGTCGAAGGACAGCAGCTTGCGGAACTGCTTCACGAGCGAATTGCGCGGTTCTACAAGGATGCGCTCCAGTTCTTCCACCGAAAGTTCGTCGAGAATGCTGACCACCGGCAGGCGGCCGACAAACTCCGGGATGAAGCCGAAACTCAGCAGGTCCTCGGGTTCGACCTGACGGACGAGCTCCTGGGCGGTCGGTTCGGCGTTGTCGGCGGCGGGACGATTGGAGAAGCCCATGGAGCGCTTGCCGAGCCGGCGGCGAAGGATCTTTTCCAAACCGACAAAGGCGCCGCCGCAGATGAACAGGATGTTGGTCGTGTCCACCCGGATGTATTCCTGCTGCGGGTGTTTGCGGCCGCCTTGGGGCGGGACATTGCAGACGGTGCCCTCGAGGAGTTTCAGCAGACCCTGCTGAACGCCTTCGCCGGAGACGTCACGGGTGATGGAGACGTTCTCGGTCTTGCGCGCGATCTTGTCGATTTCGTCGATGTAGATGATGCCGACCTGGGCGCGTTTGACGTCGTAGTCGGCCTGCTGCAGGAGGCGCAGGATGATCGTCTCGACATCTTCGCCGACATAGCCGGCCTCGGTGATCGTGGTGGCGTCGGCGATGGCGAACGGCACGTCGATGATCTTGGCGATCGTCTGGGCGGCGAGCGTCTTGCCGCTGCCGGTGGGGCCGATGAGCAGGATGTTGCTCTTCTGGAGTTCGACGTCGTCGGGACCGGACTCGTTGGCCGAGAGGATGCGTTTGTAGTGGTTGTAAACGCCGACGGCGAGGGTTCGCTTGGCGTCGTCCTGACCGACGATGTGCTGGTCGAGCCGGCGCTTGAGCTCGGCCGGCTTGGGCATGTTGAGCTGCCGGAGCTCCTTGCCGGAATCGCGGTTCAGTTCCTTCGCCAGCACCCCCTGGCAGACGAGCACGCAGGCGTCGCAGATGTAAACGCCGGGGCCGGCGATGAGCTTGCGCACTTCCGCCCGGCTCTTGCCGCAGAAGCTGCACATCGTGATCTGGCTGGTGCGCGCCATGCGGCAGACAATTCCCAAGGGCGGGAAAAACTCCAGCCCGGGTTTACTTGGTATCGGTGGCGACCAGGGCCGGAACCTCGCGCCGGGAGGTGACCACTTCGTCCACCAGGCCGAACTCCTTCGCCTCGTTGGCGGTCATGAAGTTGTCGCGGTCACAGGCCTTTTCGACGATCTCGTAGGGCTGGCCCGTGTGCTTGCTGAGGATTTCGTTGAGCTTGCGCTTGAGGCGGAGCATGTGCTTCACCCGGATCTCCACGTCGCTCGCCTGGCCCTCGGCGCCGCCGAGCACTTGGTGGATCATGATGTCGGAGTTGGGCAGTGCGAAGCGTTTGCCCTTGGTGCCGGCGCTCAGCAACACCGCGCCCATGCTGGCGGCCATGCCCACGCAGTAGGTGTTCACGTCGCAGGTGAGCCACTGGATGGTGTCGTAGATCGCCAGACCGGCGGTCACGGAACCGCCCGGGGAGTTGATGTAGAAGTGGATGTCCTTCTTGGGGTCGCTCATCTGGAGGAACAGGAACTGGGCGACGATGACGTTGGCGACCATGTCATCCACCGGGGTGCCGAGGAACACGATCCGGTCCTTGAGCAGCCGGCTGTAAAGATCGTAGCCGCGTTCGGAACGGCCGTCCTGCTCGATGACGTAGGGGATGCTGAAATTCCGCATATTCTGGCGATTGCCGGGTCAAGCTAGGAGGGGGGCTCCGCAGGGTCAAGGAACCGCGCAGGCCGGCCATCAGGCCGAGGCAATCAGCCTTCCTTGGCGGCGCGGGCCGTCTTCAGTGCCTGCAGGGCGGTCAGGGCCGCCGCACTTTCGGCGAGCTTCTTGGAACGACCGATGCCGCGGCCCAGTTCGACGCCCTCGTGATAGACGGCGCTCTCGAACTGCCGGTTGTGGTCGGGGCCACTCGCGGAAAGCTGTTCGTATCGGGGCGGCTCCGGGGAACGGGACTGAAGCAGTTCCTGCAGCTCGCCCTTGGGATTGTCGAGGTTCGGCAGTTCGTTGACGGCGCCGAACGAATCGCGAAAAAGCGTCAGCACGAGCGAACGTGCGACTTCAAAGCCTCCGTCGAGAAACACCGCGCCCACGACGGCCTCAAAGGCATCGGCCACCGTGGAGGTCCGGACCCGTCCGCCGGTGGAGTCTTCGCCGCGGCTCAGGATCAGGAAATTGCCGAGGTTCAGGCGGCGGGCGTGGGCGGCGAGGGCAATCCGATTGACCATCTGCGCCCGGGCCTGGGTCAGCGGCCCCTCACCGTAGCTGGGGAAGCGGGCATACAGTTCTCCGGTGACCACCAACTGCAGCACGGCATCGCCAAGGAACTCCAGACGCTGGTTGTGCTGCTGCAAATGTCCCACTCCGGCCTCGTGGGCGATGGAGGGATGGGTCAGTGCCAGCACCAGCAAATTGCGGTCCCGGAACTGATATCCGAGGGCTGCTTCCAGTTGGTCGGTGTTGATCACGGAACGGTGGTCAGACGGGCACGGTCTCCGCCGGCGCCAGGGTCGTCACTTCGCTGGGCGGATTGAAGGGTTCTTCGTTGGGCGCGCCTTCGGCGGGCAGCCCGTTGGCCAGGAGGTCGGCCACCTCATGCTGCACTTGGTCAAGCTGGTGCAATTGGAGGTCGGGATCGGCAATCGTGAAGACGTCACCGCTGGCGGAATGCTCGTAAATGAAGACCCGGCGTCCGCCTTCGCGCAATTGACCCTTCACCTTCAGCATCCGCTTCCGCTCCAGCATGGCCGCGAGGATGAAGCACGCCGCGTTGTATCGGTCCTCCCGGACTTCCAGCAGGCGGCGCAGCAATGATTCGGCGTCGTCCTTGCGAATGGCTTCCGGAGGCCGGGGCGGCGGGGCGTGGTAAACGCTGGCCCAATGGGAAACCAAGTTCGGTCGGGCCAAGATTTCCGGTCCATGGCTCTTCCAAGCTTCCAGACAGAGATCCAGCCGTTCGAACCCCTGCTTTTGGTCCAGCAACACCGTGTGGAACGCCTCACCCTCGGAAAACGACCGGCCGGTCACAAAGCACTGGTGGCCGCGAGACTGAATGTTCCATTCGTTCATGGTTGGCGGACTGAAAGGGGCGTCAGGAGCGCACTGATTATGCGAAGCGGGTCCACGGCTGCAATCGGGTTTTGCGTTTTGGCCACAACTAATGGGGCTGCGTGCCTGCCGAAACGCCTTGGGTAGGGGCTGAACTGGCCGTTTGGCGGCAACAAAAAACCCCGCGGAAAATCCGCGGGGTCGCAGAAACTCAGCTTTTCAGGCGGTGATGGCGCCGTCCAAAGCCTGTTTCAGGGCACCTTTCGGGCGCATTCCCACCAACTGGCCGACCACCTGACCGTTCTTGAACAGGAGCAGGGTGGGGATGCTCTGGACACCGAACTGACCGGCCAGTCCGGGTTCCTGATCCACGTTCACCTTGCCGATTTTGGCCTTGCCGTCGTATTCGGCGGCCAATTCGTCCAGCAAAGGGGACAACATGCGGCAGGGGCCGCACCATTCAGCCCAGAAGTCCAAAAGGACCGGCTGGGAAGATTTCAAAACGGATTCACCGAAGTTGGCTTCGGTGACGGTCAGGATTTTTTCGCTCGCCATGGCTCAGGAGGCTGCCGGCACCAGGAAGAGAAGGCTGACAATGGTGCCGATGGCCAAGGCGACAGTCGCGAATGCCAGGCCCACGTCAATACCGCTGACCGCAGGTGCGGCCGGGCGGGCCGGAGCCGGGGCGGGGCGCGCCGGTGCGGCCGGAGCGGGAGCGGCGGGTTTGGCCGGAGCGGCAGGA
>OFDN01000139.1_pt1 | contig 70162 bp, 64 predicted proteins | sample 1520971 | NCBI WGS metagenome assembly OFDN01 (sample SAMEA94257418, study PRJEB24077) | hot springs metagenome | biome: Aquatic biome; feature: Geographical feature; material: Water | place: India | collected 2012-06-12 | depth 5 m
GCCGCCGCGCCCTACGACCCGAACGCCGCCTTCGACCCGAGCCGATCGACCTACCGGCCCCCTGAGGCGATCGGTCCCAAGCCGCAGCCGCAGGTCCGCCGCAGCGGTCCGCGGCCGGTGCCGACCTTTTCCACGCCGCAGCCGTTGGTCACCATCGGCGCCAACAACCTGACCTATGGTCCGTCGCGCTACTGGCAGGTCACGATCGTGCTGAAGTCCAACACCCAGCGCGCGATGGATACACAGGCCGTCTGCACCTTCATGAACGGCAGCCGCGCGCTGGAAGACGCCTATTACGGTCCCGTCTCGATCCAGCCGGGCGAACAGATCACGACCGAGCTGATCGGCCCGCCGACCACCGCCTATGTCGATTCGACGAACTGCAGGCTGTTGAGCCCGTAGGCCTCGAGCATGCTGTCGACCCTGATCCTGATGGCCGGCCCATTCCTGATGGGCTACCTCATGGGCTCGATCCCCTTCGGCCTGCTGCTGACGCGCGGCGCCGGTCTCGGTGATATCCGCAAGGTCGGCTCCGGCAACATCGGTGCCACCAACGTGCTGCGTACCGGCCGCAAGGGACTGGCGGCCGCCACGCTTCTGCTCGACGCCCTGAAGGGTGTCGTCGCGGTGCTCATCGCCGACCAGGTCGGCCAGATCGCCGCCGTCGGCGCGGCTGCCGGCGCGGTGCTGGGCCACATGTTCCCGGTATGGCTGGGCTTCAAGGGCGGCAAGGGCGTGGCGACGACGCTCGGCATCATGTGGGGCCTGTCCTGGCCGGTCGGCGCCATCGCCTGCGCCGCCTGGCTGGCGATTGCCGCCGCCTTCCGCTACTCGTCGCTGGCCGCGCTGCTCAGCGTCGTGGTTGCCGCGGCCGCGGCCTGGTTCCTGACCGATCCCCGTGCCGCGATGCTGCTGACGCTTCTCGTGCCGCTGGTCTGGGTGCGCCACCATGAGAACATCGCGCGCCTGCTCAACGGCACGGAGTCGAAGATCGGCGGCGGCAACAAGCAGTCCGCCTGATTACTTCTTCGCGGCCTTGCCGTCGAAGCGCCTGGACCATTCGGCCAGGATGCGCGCGCGGTTCTCGGACGCCCAGGCGAAGTCGTTCCTGATCATCGAGGCGGCCACGCCCGCCGGATAGTCGGGAATGTTGCCGGTCACTCCTTCCATGGCGACCTGGCTCACGAACGAGGCATAGAGTTCGTTTGCCTTGCGGCTCGCCGCGAAGTCGATGAGGCGGCGCACGGCCTCCGGCTTCTTCGTGCCGCGCAGGATGGCGGCCGCGTCCATGTCCCAGCCGCCGCCCTCCCTCATCATCAGGCCTTCGATCGGCGCACCCTTCTGGCGCGCGCTCGCCGCCGCCAGCTCGTAGGAAATGCCAACCGGGAATTCGCCGGAAGCGGCCTGGCGGCAGGGTCGCGTGCCCGAATGCTCATAGACGGCGATGTTGTCGTGCAGCCTGTCCATGAACTCCCACGCCCTGGCCTCGCCGAAGGTCTGGATCCAGGCGGAGACATGAAAGAAGCCGGTTCCGGAAGACGCCGGATGCGGCATGGTCAGCTTGCCCTTGAAGCGCGGGTCGAGCAGGTCGAACCAGGATTGCGGCTTCGGCAGCGACAGCTTCTGCGCCTCGATGGTGTTGAAGCAGACCGCGGCGACCCAGGCTTCCATGCCGACCCAGGCGGGCGGATTGGCCGGATCGCGGAACGACGGCTTGATGGCCGCGAGGTTCCTGGGCGCATAGGGTTCCAGCAGGCCCTTCTTCTCCAGCAGCAGCATCGAAGTAACGGCCAGTCCCCAGATCGCATCGGCCCGCTGCTGGCCCTGCTCGGCCAGGATCTTCGCTGTCACGATGCCGGTCGAATCGCGATTCCACTGGATCTCGATGTCGGGATGCTCTGCTTCGAAGCTCTTCTTGAAGTCGTTGAGGTTCTCGATTTCCAGCGTCGAATAGACTTCGAGTCGCGTCCGGTCCTGGGCCGCCGCGGCCGTCGCCGCCAGCATGCAGACGATTGCCGCCCACCATCTCGTCATCGCTCGCTCCTTCACCGCCTGAAGTCATGGCTCATATATCCAGCCGGCCGGTGCGGATCGCCGGTATTCCTGTCATAGCAGCGGCGCATGAGCGTTTCCTCCTCCCGAGGCCTCCCGTGGGCGCTGATCGGCGCGGCCTGCCTCGGCTCCTTCGCTGCGACCTCGAGCGGCACCACGCGGGCGCCGTTCCTGCTGGAGATGGCGCACGATCTCGACGTCGCCATGCCGCTGGTCGCCAACCTGGTCTCGCTCACGGCAACCGCCTGGGGCATCACCTCCGCACTGGGCGGATGGATGTCCGATGTCATCGGCCGCCGTCCGATCCTGATCGTCGCCCCCTTTGCCCTCGCGCTCACGCTGGTGGCGCAGGCCGCTGCGGGCTCCTTCTTCTGGGTGGCGGTCTGGGCGGCCGCGGGTGGCGGCTGCGCCGGCGCCTTCACCGGCGTCGTCTTCGCCGAGGTCTCCTCGCATGTGCATGACAGTCAGCGTGGCCGCGCGCTGGGCTGGGTGATGAGCGGCCAGTCGCTCACGCTGGTCGTCGGCGTGCCGATGGCCGCCGCGATCGGCTCGGTGGTCGGCTGGCGCGGCTGGCTGCTCTGTGTCGCGGCCCTCTCCATCGCCGCGGTGCTGAGCCTGTTCCTCACCGTGGGCCGCGGCAGCGCAGGCCACACGCGCGGCGCGGGCGCCCGTCCCTCGATGCGCGCCGCCCTCTCGCCGCGGGTGCTGGGACTTCTCGGCACCGGCGTCGCAGAGCGCATCTGCTACGGGCTGGCCGTGGTCTACTTCGCTACCTTCATGCAGGTCACCTACGACATGACCCTGATCGAACTTGCCGTGCCGCTGGCGGTGTTCGCGCTGGGCAATATCGCCGGCACGGTGGCGGGCGGCCAGCTCGCCGACCGGCTGCGCGACCGACTCCTCACCTTCGCGGTCGCGATGGCCCTGTCGGGCGTGGCGGCGCTGGTCCTCTTCACCTGGCATCCCGGCCCGGCCGTTTCCGTGGCCGTGGGCTTCGTCTACGTGCTGCTGAACGCGCTTGGCCGGCCCTCCTTCATGGCGTCCCTCGCCTCCGTTCCAGAAGACGTCCGGGGCACCGTGCTCGGGCTGAACGGCACCTCGGCGAGCGTGGGCTGGATCGGCGCCGCCGCCCTCGGTGCTGTGATGATCGGCACGGTGGGCTTCGAGGGCTTCGGTCCGCTGACGGCCCTGCTGGCACTAACGGGCGCGGGCGGCGCCCTCCTCAGCCGCCGCAGCCGCAGCTCCTAGAGATTGCTACTATTAGTTGTTTTACATGTGGGTAACGCGACTCTAATGTTCCCCTCATGTTCGATGGATCGCCCGAGACCGATCTCGCGCCCGAGGAGCGCCGTGCCCGGCTGAGGCTTGCGCGCAGCGCCAGGATCGGGCCCGTCACCTTCCACGAGGCGCTGGCCCACTACGGATCGGCCCGCGCCGCCTGCGCCACCCTCGCGACGGTTTCCGAGGCTTCGATCGAGCGCGAGGAGAAAGCGCTCGCCGCCGTTGGCGGACAGTTCCTCGTGTTTGGGGACGCGCACTATCCGGCGGCGCTGGCAGCCCTGCCCGACGCCCCGCCAACCCTCTCCGCCCTCGGCGATCCCGCGTGGCTCGCACGGCCAACTCTGGCCATCGTCGGCGCGCGGGAGGCCTCGCTGGCCGGCCGCCGCTTCGCCGCCGGTCTCGCGTCAGCCTTGGGCGCGGCGGGCTTCGCGATCGTCTCGGGTCTGGCGCGCGGGATCGATGCCGCCGCGCATGAAGCCGCCCTCGCGTCGGGGACCATCGCCGTCCTGGCCTGCGGCGTCGATCAGGTCTACCCGCCCCAGCACGCCGCCCTTCAGGCCGACATCGCGGCCCGCGGGCTGATCCTCAGCGAGGTCCCGTTGGGCGCCCCGCCCATTGCCCGTGCGTTTCCGCGCCGCAATCGCATCGTCAGCGGGCTGTCGGTGGGGATCGTCGTCATCGAGGCGGCCGAACGTTCCGGCTCCCTGATCACCGCCCAGCGCGCCGTCGAACAGGGTCGCGAGGTGTTCGTCGTCCCTGGCTCGCCAATGGATCCGCGCTACGCTGGATCCAATGGCCTCATCCGCGACGGGGCGATTCTGGTCCGGGACGCCAACGATATTCTGAACGCCCTCGGCCGTCCGTCTAGTGTCCGCCAAGCCCCTGATAAACCGAGGGAAATCGGGAAGGACGAGACCGCCGCACGGATCGTGCAGGAGCTGGGTGCCGTACCCACCGCGGTTGACGAACTGGTGCGCCGGTGCCAAGTGTCCGCCGCCTCCGTAGCGGAGGTCCTCATGGCTCTCGAGCTGGAGGGCCGCTTGGAGAGGCACCGGGGTAACCGCGTTTCTCTGATCTAGATCAGTGATTTAGCTCCGGTTATTGAGATCAGAACGGAGCATTTACCGGCGATGGACGTACTGGTCGTCGAGTCCCCGGCCAAGGCTAAGACCATTGGGAAGTATCTCGGCCCCGGCTACACCGTGCTGGCCTCGTACGGGCATGTCCGCGACCTGCCGCCCAAGGATGGTTCGGTCCGGCCCGACGAAGACTTCGCGATGGATTGGGAGGTCGACGCCCAGTCGCAGAAGCGCATCGATGCGATCGCCCAGGCTGTCAGCAAGGGCGGAAAGCTCTATCTCGCCACCGACCCGGATCGCGAAGGCGAGGCCATCTCCTGGCACGTGCTCGACATCCTGCAGAACAAGAAGGCGTTGGCCGGCGTCGACGTTAAGCGCGTCACCTTCAACGCCATCACCAAGAAGTCGGTTCTCGACGCCGTCACCAACCCGCGCGACCTCGACCAGCCGCTGATCGACGCCTATCTGGCGCGCCGCGCGCTCGACTATCTCGTAGGCTTCACCCTTTCGCCGGTGCTGTGGCGCAAGCTTCCGGGCAGCCGCTCGGCCGGCCGCGTGCAATCGGTCGCGCTGCGGCTGATCTGCGAGCGCGAGTCGGAGATCGAGGTCTTCAAGAGCCGCGAATACTGGACCGTCGACGCCTATTTCGGCACCGCCAAGAAGCAGGTGCTCAAGGCCCGCCTCACCCATCTGGACGGCCGCAAGCTCGACAAGTTCGACCTGAATACCCAGGAGCGGGCCGAGCAGGCCAAGCGCGAGATCGAGCGCCGCGCATTTGCGGTGTCATCGATCGACCGCCGCCAGGTCCGCCGCAATCCGCCGCCGCCCTTCATCACCTCGACCCTGCAGCAGGAAGCCTCGCGCAAGCTCGGCCTCGGCGCCGCCACGGCCATGCGCATCGCCCAGCGCCTGTATGAAGGTGTCGACATCGGCGGCGAGACGGTCGGCCTCATCACCTACATGCGTACCGACGGCGTGCAGCTCGCGCCCGAGGCGATCGGCCAGACCCGCCGCCTGATCGAGACCAAGTACGGCGCGTCCTATGTGCCGGCCAGCCCGCGCATCTACACGTCCAAGGCCAAGAACGCCCAGGAGGCGCACGAGGCGATCCGCCCGACCGATCTCTTCCGCACGCCGCAGGACGTCGCGGCCTATCTCGATCGGGACCAGCTCGGCCTCTACGAGCTGATCTGGAAGCGCACCGTCGCCAGCCAGATGGAAAGCGCCGTGCTGGATCAGGTGACTGTCGATATCGCCAGCGGCGACAAGACCGTGCAGCTGCGCGCCACCGGCTCGGTCGTGAAATTCAACGGCTTCCTCGCACTCTACGACGAGGGCCAGGACGACAAGAACGACGACGAAGAGACCGGCGCCATCCTGCCCGACGTCACCGAAAACGAGGCGATGGATCGCCGCGAGGTCGTGCCGGAGCAGCACTTCACCGAGCCGCCGCCGCGCTATTCCGAAGCGAGTCTGGTCAAGAAGCTCGAGGAACTCGGCATCGGCCGCCCCTCGACCTACGCCAGCATCATCGAGGTCCTGCAGCGCCGCAATTACGTGCGCCTCGACCGCAAGCGCTTCATTCCCGAGGATCGCGGCCGCATCGTCACGGCGTTCCTGCAGACTTACTTCCCGCGCTACGTCGAATACGGCTTCACCGCCCATCTCGAGGAAGAGCTGGACGATATTTCCAGTGGCAAGATCGACTGGCACGAAGTCCTGCGCGAGTTCTGGAAGGCTTTCTCGGCCGCCGTCGGCGAGACCAAGGAGCTGCGCGTCAAGGAAGTGCTCGACAAGCTCGACGAGGAGCTCGGTCCCCACTTCTTCCCGGCCAACGACAATGGCGGCAAGAGCCCGCGCGAATGCCCGTCCTGCGCCAACGGACGCCTCGGCCTGAAGCTCGGCAAGTTCGGCGCATTCATCGGCTGCTCGAATTATCCGGAATGCCGCTTCACCCGGAAGCTCGGCATCGTCGATGCCGATGCGGATGCCGCCAGCGGCGAGAATCTTGACGGCCCCAAGATCCTGGGAATCGACCCGGTCACCGGCAAGCAGGTCACCTTGCGCAAGGGTCCGTACGGTCTCTACGTCCAGCTGGGCGAGCCCGAGGGCAAGGAGAAGCCCAAGCGCCAGTCGCTGCTGCGCGACATGACGCCGAACGACCTGACGCTCGAAAAGGCGCTGGCGCTGCTGTCGCTGCCGCGCGAACTCGGACCGCATCCCGAGGATGGCGAAACCATCCTGGCGGGCGTCGGCCGCTTCGGCCCCTACGTGAAGCACGGACCCAAGTACAAATCGATCCCGTCCGACGAGAGCGTGCTCGAGATCGGCATGAACCGCGCCGTGGCCCTGCTTGCCGAGGCCAAGAATCCGCGCGGCCGCGCCGCGGCAAAGCCGATCCGCAGCATCGGCAATCATCCGTCCGACGAGGCGCCCGTCGAACTCTATGACGGCCGCTACGGTCCCTACGTGAAGCATGGCGGCGTCAACGCCACGGTCCCGCGTGACATCAAGCCGGAAGAGCTGACCCTCGACCAGGCGGTCGCCCTGCTGGCCGAACGCGCCGCCAAGGGCGGCGGGAAGAAGAAGCCCGCGCGGGCCAAGAAGGCGGCGCCGGAGGCGGCCAACGACAGCGGTGCCAAGCCCAAGGCGAAGAAGGCCGCCGCGAAGAAGAAGCCGGCGGCAAAGAAGAAGGCGGCGAAGGCCAAGGACAAGACCGACGCCCCGCCCCGCACCGGCACCGATGGCTAAGGGCAAGGTCCCGACCCGCGACGAACTGCTGGCCTTCATCCGCGAGAGCGAAACGCCTGTCGGCAAGCGCGAGATCGCCCGCGCCTACGGGCTGAAGGGCGACCAGCGCATCGAGCTGAAGGAACTGCTGCGCGACCTGCGCGACACCGGCGAGATCGCGCCGGATCGCGCCAAGACCTTCCGCGATCCGCAGGCGCTCACCGAGACGGCCGTTCTGGAGATCGTCACGGTCGACAGTGACGGCCATCTGCTGGCCGTGCCGCGTCGCCATGACGACGAGAAGGACGGTCCGGCGCCGCGCATCGAGGTCGTGGTGCCCTCCTCGCGCACCGTTCCCGCGCCGGCGGTCGGCGACCGTGTGCTCGCGAGCCTGAAGCGCCGCGGCAAGAACACCTACGAGGCCCGGATCATCCGCCGCCTGGGCAGCGGCCCGAAGAAGATCCTCGGCCTCTACGAGGAGCCCGACGGTCGCCACGGGCTGGGACTGGTCACGCCGACCGACCGCAAGCTGCGCCGCGAGTTCGACGTGCGCCCCAACGACCGGAACGGCGCCCTGCCGGGCGACATCGTCTGGATTGAGGAGACCGGCGGTTCGCTGACGCGGCGCGCCCGCGTGGTCGAGCGCATCGGCCCGATGAGCGATCCGCGCACGGTCAGCCTCATCGCCATCGCCGCCAACGACATTCCCGTCGAATTCCCCGAAGCCGCGCTCGAGGAGGCCGAGAAAGCCAGGGCCGCGCCGATGGGCGACCGCCTCGACCTGCGCGGCGTGCCGCTGGTCACGATCGACGGCGAGGATGCACGCGACTTCGACGACGCCGTCTTCGCCGAACCCGATCCCGACCATCCCGGTGGCTGGCGCCTGCTGGTCGCCATCGCCGACGTGGCCTGGTACGTGCGCCACGACCGGCCGCTCGACCGCGCCGCCTACCGCCGCGGCACCTCGGTCTATTTCCCCGACCGCGTCGTGCCGATGCTGCCCGAGCAGCTCTCCAACCACTGGTGCTCGCTGGTCCCGCGCGAGGATCGCCCGGTGCTGGTTGCCGAGATGTGGATCGACGCCGAGGGCCATCTCAAGCGCCACAGGTTCCACCGCGCGATGATGCGCTCGGCCGCGCGCCTCACCTACAACCGCGTTCAGCACGCCATGAACGGCATGCCGGACGAGGAGATCGAGCCGCTGATGGACCGGGTGGTGCGACCGCTCTACGGCGCCTACCGCGTCCTGCTGGCGGCACGCGAGGCCCGTGGCGCCCTCGACCTAGACCTGCCGGAACGGCTGGTCACCCTCGGCAAGGACGGCCACATCGCGAAGATCGGCGTGCGCGAGCGGCTCGACAGCCACAAGCTGATCGAGGAGTTCATGGTGCTGGCCAACGTGGCGGCCGCCCAGGCACTGGAGCAGCGCCACGCGCCCTGCCTCTATCGCGTCCACGACCAACCCGACCTCGCCAAGCTCGAGGCGCTGCGCGAGTTCCTCGGCACGTTGGGCATCAGGGTGCCGACCGGCCAGCGCCTGCGCCCGGCCGACCTCAACCGGGTCCTCAACGAGGTCGCAGACAAGCCGGTGTCCCAGCTCGTCAGCCAGACGGTGCTGCGCAGCCAGAGCCAGGCGGTCTATAGCCCCGACAATCTCGGCCATTTCGGCCTGGCCCTCGCCCGCTACGCCCACTTCACCTCGCCGATCCGGCGCTTCCCGGACCTGATCGTCCACCGCGCCCTGATCGCGGCCTACGGGTTGGGCGAAGGCGGGCTGGTCGCGGACGACAAAGGCCGCTTCACCGAGTTCGGCGAGCATCTCTCGATGTGCGAGCGCCGCGCCGTCGCCGCCGAGCGCAGCGCCATGGACCGATACGTCGCGGCCTTCATGGCGGCCCATGTCGGCGCCACCTTCCCCGGCCGCGTCAGCAGCGTCACGCGTTTCGGCCTGTTCGCCTCGCTCGAGGGCACCGGCGCCGATGGCCTCATCCCGATCCGCTCGCTGGGCCAGGAGTTCTTCCGCCACGACGAGGGCCGCCAGGTGCTGATCGGCGAACGGACCGGCGAGACGTTCGGCCTGGGAGACCGGCTGCAACTCAAGCTGGTCGAGGCCGATACGGCGACGGGCGGTCTGCTGTTCGAGATCGTCGACGTCATCGAACGCGTGGAGCGCCAGGCGGCGCCGCGCAGTTTCCGTTCGCCAGATGGCAAAGATCGCCGTGGGCCGCCGCGGCGTCCGGTCGCGCATCGCGGGCCGCCACGGGACAAAGGGTCACGCCGACGCAAGTAGGTCGCGGGCCCATCCTGCCGTGATGAACGACGAGCACCCTCCGGTCGATTTCTGGACCGCCCTCCTGAGAGGCTGGCACGGCCGCTGCCCGAGATGCAACACGGGGCGGCTGTTCGGCTCCTACCTGAAGATGAAGAGCCGCTGCGATTCCTGCGACCTGGCGCTGGAGCCGTTCCGCGCCGACGACGCACCCGCCTACTTCACCATCTTCATCGTCGGGCACATCGTCGTCCCGCTGGTCCTCGTGGTCGAACGCTGGGGAACCGAGCCGCCGCTCTGGGTGCATGCCCTGCTGTGGCTGCCGCTTTCGGTCGGGCTGGCTCTTTTCTTGCTGCCCAAGATCAAGGGTGCCGTAATTGCGCTGCTTTGGGCGCAAAAGATCGCCGCTCCGAAGGCTGCCGCCGGGAGCTTCGATCCCTCAGCCTGAACGACGTGGCCGCCCGCCGACGGCCTGTGCTATGGTGTTGTCGCAGGGTATGGATTTGCCTCAACTCCCTTTTCTTCGTCCGATGCTGCCGCGCGCGGCCCTGTCGCTCATTGCTGCGTGCCTGGTCGTTTCCTGCGCCACCTCGCCCGAGGTGCCGGACCGTCAGCCCGACGGCCGCAGCGCCCCGGTCGCTTCCGATGCCGGCTTCGACCGGGTGGTCCTCCAGGCCTATCGAGCGATCGGCGATCGTCACCTCTACGAGCCCAATTTCCGCAATCTTTCGGTCGAGGCCTACCGCGGCTTCGCCAGCACCGATTCTTCCCTGGTGCTCGAGGCCAGCGACAGCTCGCTCGTCGTGAAGCGAGATGGCAAGGAGGTCCTTGTCCGGCCCGCCCCCGCCGACGCCACCGACGGCCGTGCCTGGGGGACCACTCTGGTCGACCTCATGGCCGGCTCGCTCGACGCTTCACCTGCTCTGCAACAGGCCGACCGTCAGGCACTCATTCGCCAGGCGATGACGGCGACGACCAAGCAGCTCGACCGCAACAGCCGCTACGCCGACCCCGAGGAAGCGCGCGACAACCGCTTCCAGCGCGACGGTGGCGGCGGCGTCGGCATCACCGTCGAGCGGACCGAGGAAAAGCGGATCCTGATCCGGGCCGTCCAGGAAGGCTCGCCCGCCGCCAAGGCCGGCGTTCTGGTCGGCGATCAGATTCTATCCATCGATGGCGATTCGATGATGGGCCGCCCGCTCTCCGACGTCGTGGCCAAGCTGCGCGGCCCGGTCGGCGCGCCGGTCACGATGACCGTGCTGCGCGCGTCGCAGGGAGCCGAGCTTTCCCTGCCGATGAAGCGCGGCCGGATCGTTCCGACCACGGTCGTCTACGAGCGTCGCGGCGACGTGGCGCTGATCCATCTGACCGGTTTCAATACCGCCACGACCGAGAACCTGCGGGCCGCGCTCGACAAGGCGAGGACAGAGATCGGCAAAGACCTGACGGGCGTGATCATCGACATGCGCTCGAACCGTGGCGGACTTCTGGACCAGGCCCAGTCCGTCTCGGAAGTCTTCATCGGCGACGGCACCATTTTCTCGACCAACGGCCGTCACCCCGACAGCCGGCGCACCTATCGCAGCTCCAACAGCCGCCCCAACGCTGGCCAGTTGCCGATCGTCGTCCTGATGAACGGCGGCTCGGCGTCGGCGGCGGAAATCGTCGCGGCCGCCCTCCAGGATCGCGGGCGCGCGGTCGTCATCGGCACCACCAGCTACGGCAAGGGCACCGTGCAGACGGTCGTCCGCCTGGCCAACGAAGGCGAATTGATCCTCACCTGGTCGCGCCTGCAGGCGCCGTCCGGCTACACCTGGAACGAGTTGGGCGTCCTGCCCAACATCTGCACCTCCAAGGTGGGCGACGCCGCGAAGGTCGGCACCGCCGCGGTCGATTCCAACCAGGCCTCCCTGATGCGCTGGCACGCGCTGCGCAACCCGACCCAGCAGGAGGTCGCCGACCTGCGCAAGATCTGCCCGCCGGGCGACGCTGCGCCCGAGGCCGACGTCGATCTGGCCGTGCGGCTGCTGCACGACCGGGCGCTTTATGCCCACGCCGTGCAATCCGCGACCTATCAGGCCGCCGCCCGCCCCTAGGCTCGGCGCTTGACACGGCACGCCCGCTGACTACTTTGCCCGCCTCTGCGAATTCGCCCTCCGGGGCTTAAGGACAATTGCCATGGCCAAGCCGACTTCCATCCTGATCAAGATGATCTCCAGCGCCGACACCGGCTTCTTCTACGTGACCAAGAAGAACCCGCGCACCAAGACCGAGAAGCTCGAACTCAAGAAGTACGACCCGGTCGCGCGCAAGCACGTCGTGTTCAAGGAATCGAAGATCAAATAGCGACCTGCCGCTCTGCAGGTTCGACGACGAGCCGCCCTTCCGGGCGGCTTTTTCGTGGGATAGGCTCCCGCGCAATTCAACGAGGAGGAGAGAGAAAATGAGCGCCCAGCTTTCGCGCGACGACTGGAAAGGCCGCATCGGCGGCCTCAGCTACCGGAACCAGGCCTTCATCGGCGGCAAGTTCACGGCGTCGCTGACCGGCAAGACCTTCGACTGCGTCAATCCCGCGACCGGCCAGGTCCTGACCCAGGTCGCCGCCTGCGAGCAGGCCGACGTCGATGCCGCCGTGAAAGCCGCGCGCGCCGCCTTCGAGAAGGGCACCTGGGCCAACATGGCGCCGGCGCAGCGCAAGCGCATCATGCTGAAGCTGGCCGACCTCATGATGAAGAACCGCGAGGAGCTGGCCCTGCTCGAGACGCTCGACATGGGCAAGCCGATCGCCTTCTCGACGACCGTCGACATTCCCGGCTCGGCCAATACCGTGCAGTGGTTCGGCGAAGCCATCGACAAGATTTACGACGAGGTCGCCCCGACCCCGGGCAACGTCATCGCCATGATCACGCGCGAGGCCGCCGGCGTCGTGGCCTGCGTCGTGCCGTGGAACTTCCCGCTGCTGATGGCCTGCTGGAAGATCTCGCCCGCGCTGGCCGCCGGCAACTCGGTCATCCTGAAGCCCGCCGAGCAGTCGCCCCTCACTGCGCTGCGTCTCGCCGAACTGGCGGCCGAGGCCGGCATTCCCGAGGGCGTGTTCAACGTTTTGCCGGGCTTCGGCGAGACCGCCGGCCAGGCGCTCGGCCGTCACATGGACGTCGACGTGCTGGCCTTCACCGGTTCGACCGAGGTCGGCAAATACTTCCTGAAGTACTCCGGCGAATCGAACATGAAGCAGGTCTGGCTCGAGTGCGGCGGCAAGTCGCCGAACATCGTGCTGGCCGATGCCCCGAACCTCGACGTCGCCGCCCGCCGCACGGCGTTCGGCATCTGGTTCAACCAGGGAGAGGTCTGCACCGCCGGCTCGCGCCTGATCGTCGAGGACAAGATCAAGGACGAGTTCCTCGCCAAGGTCATGGCGATCGGCCAGAAGATGATGCCGGGCGACCCCCTCGACCCCAAGACGCAGATGGGCGCCATGGTCGACGAGAACCAGACCAAGCGTGTCATGGGCTACATCGACGCCGGCCAGAAGGAAGGCGCGAAGCTCGCCATGGGCGGCAAGCAGGTGCACATCGACAATGCCGGCTCGTTCATCGAGCCGACCGTGTTCGACAATGTCGACAACAGGATGAAGATCGCCCAGGAAGAGATCTTCGGACCGGTCCTGTCGGTCATCCCGGTCAAGGATGCCGAGCAGGCCCTCACCGTCGCCAACGACACGATCTACGGCCTCGCCTCGGCGATCTTCACCGCCGACATCAACAAGGCCTTCAAGTTCTCGAAGGCCCTGCGCGCCGGCTCGGTGTGGGTCAACACCTACGACGGCGGCGACATCACCACCCCGTTCGGCGGCTACAAGCAGTCGGGCAACGGCCGTGACAAGTCGCTTCACGCCTTCGACAAGTTCACGCAGATGAAGACGACCTGGATCCAGCTCGGCTGAACTGCCTCCTGTTGAACCCCGACAAGGCGGCCTCCGGGCCGCCTTGTTTCGTTAGTGCTGTCGACCTGGCTCGAAACGTGCTCGATGAGGCCAAGGGAGACCTCATGCGGTCACTGACGATCCGGCACGTCACGACCTATCGATACCGGCACCCGGTCGCCTTCGGCGAACACCGCATGATGCTGCGGCCCCGCGACTCCCACGATCAGCGCGTGATCGAGGCCAGCCTCGAGATCAATCCCGCCCCCTCCAGCCTGCGCTACGAGCAGGACGATTTCGGCAATCACATAGCCATTGCCGAGTTCGCCGGCGTCGCCACCGAGCTCAGCTTCGCGAGCATCGTCAGCGTCGAACATTCACCCGACGGCCCCCTGCATCAAGGCCTCGACGACGCTGCGGCCATCTTTCCGGTCGACTACGGCGACGACGAGATGAGCGATCTGGCCCATTGTATCCGTCGCCACGATACTACCGGGACTGACGACGCGGTCGCCCAGTGGGCGCGTCGGTTCCTGCCCCTGGACGGCCAGATCCCTGCCCTCGAACTCCTGGCTCGCCTCTCCCAGGGCATCCACGACTGCTTCCTCTATCGCCGGCGCGAGGCCAAAGGCGTCCAGCCACCCGCCGAAACGCTGCAACTCGGCCACGGCAGCTGTCGCGACTTCGCCCTGCTCATGATCGATGCCGCCCGCTCGCTGGGTCTGGCCGCCCGCTTCGCGTCCGGCTACCTCGCCACGATGCCCAATGTGGCACCGACGGAGGCGCATGGGGCGACCCACGCCTGGGCGCAGGTCTACCTGCCCGGCACCGGGTGGATCGATTTCGATCCGACCAGCGGCAACGTTGGCAAGGCCAGCCTCGTTACGGTGGCGGTCGTGCGCGATCCAGATCAGGCGACACCGCTGCACGGCACCTTCGTCGGCTCCCGGTCCGACACTCTCGGAATGGAAGTGCATGTCAGCGTAACGCCGAACGCATCCGCCACGACCTGACCGGGCCTCCGGCCCATACATTCTGCTTCAGGAGACGGCCGGATGAAGATCCGCATTGGCTACGAGATCGTCTACGACTTCCCCCAACCCACGCCAATGATCATGATCCTGGGCGCTCATCACACGCGCGCGCCCGACATCATCCAGCCCGATCAGCTCACGATCGAACCCGCCGTCACCATCAAGCGCTATCGCGACGGCTTCGGCAACTGGTGCAGCCGGCTCGTCGCGCCCGCCGGTCGCGTGAAGCTGCACGGCCGCGGCGTTGTCCGTGATTCCGGCTTGCCCGACGACGTCGTCCCGTCGGCCAAGCAGCATGCGATCGAAGACCTGCCGGACGATACGATCGTCTATCTCCTGGGCAGTCGCTATTGCGAGACTGATCGCCTGTCCGAGATCGCGTGGAACCTGTTCGGCAATGGGCCCACGGGTTGGGCCCGAGTCCAGGCGATCTGCGACTATGTCCACAACCACATCACGTTCGGCTACCAGTTCGCTCGTCCGACCAAGACGGCCTGGGAGGCTTTCAACGAAGGCAATGGCGTGTGCCGCGACTATGCCCATCTCGGCATCTCGTTCTGCCGGTGCATGAACATCCCGGCGCGATACTGCACGGGTTATCTCGGCGACATCGGCGTGCCGCCGGTCGATGCACCGATGGACTTCGCCGGCTGGTTCGAAGCCTATCTCGGCGGCCGCTGGTACACGTTTGACCCACGCAACAACACGCCGCGCATCGGCCGTGTCCTGATTGGACAGGGCCGCGACGCCGCCGACGTGCCGATCACACATACGTTCGGACCGAACACGCTCGTCAGCTTCGAGGTCTTTACGGACGAAGTCCCCTGAACGCCGTCATCGCGCGCCGGCGAGAATCGCGTCCGTCGTCGTCACCTCCGCATACTCGCCATCGAGCAGCGCCAAGGTCAGTTGATGGACGTCCTCGGCCGGCCAGAGCCGGCCGGTCAGGTCGCGCTTGTCGCATGACCAGCAGGCATCGCGCGGCAGGCGTACCCTGAAGCCGAGATTGCCGGCCATGCGCACCGTCGCCTCGACGGAGTTGGCCAGCAGCACGCCGCAGATCACCAGCGGCGGTTTCCCGCCGCCCGCTCCTGCCATCGCCTGAAGCTCCGCCGCCAGTTCGGTGCCGATGAAGGCGCTGTGGACCTTCTTGGCCACCACCAGCTCGCCGTCGCGCGGGGCCGTAAGCGGCAGGAAATCGTTGCCTTCCTGACCCGGCCGGAACGGCGATTCCGGCTTCTGGCCGTCATGCTTCACATGGACGATCGGCGCGCCGCGGCGGCGCCAGTCGGCCAGCAGCCGTGCGATCTTGGCCTCGGCGCCGGGGTTGTTTCGAGGCCCCCACTTGGGATGGTCCATCGCCTTCTGCTGGTCGATGAGAATCAAAACGTCGTCAGCCATGCATCCCTGTCCCTTGCGCCGCGCGCACGATGGTAGTGGACTTGTCGGCAACAAAAACAGGAGGAAACGATGCAGTTCGGTTATTTCACCATGCCGTCTCATCCACCCGAGCGGTCGCTGAAGGACGGCCACGAATGGGATCTCCAGGTGATCCGCTGGCTCGACGAGCTGGGCTTCACCGAAGCCTGGATCGGCGAACATCACACCGCGCCCTGGGAACCGCATCCCTCGCCCGATTTGCTGGTCGCGCAGGCGCTGATGCAGACCAAGAACATCCGCCTCGGCCCCGGCGGCTTCCTGCTGCCGTACCATCATCCCGCCGAGCTCGCGAACCGCGTGGCCATGCTCGATCACATCTCGGGCGGGCGTCTCAACTTCGGTGTCGCGGCGTCGGGCCTGCCCAGCGACTGGGCGATGTTCAACGTCGACGGCATGTCCGGCGCCAACCGCGACATGACGCGCGAGGCGCTCGACATCATCCTGAAGCTCTGGTCGTCGAACGAGCCTTTCGACTACAAGGGCAAGTACTGGCACGTCACAAAGCCCGACACGATGTTCGGCTTCCTGAAGCCGCACATCAAGCCGCTGCAGGCCCCGCACCCGCCGATCGGCGTCGCCGGACTCTCCAAGGGCTCGGACACACTGAAGCTCGCCGGTGAGAAGGGCTACATCCCGATGAGCCTCAACCTCAACCCGGCCTACGTGAAGAGCCACTGGGAATCGGTCGAGACCGGCGCCGCCAAGTCGGGCCGCACGCCCGATCGCGGCCAGTGGCGCATGGTGCGCGAGGTGTTCGTCGCCGATACCGACGAGGAAGCGATGCGCCTCTCCGTCGGTTCGCACATGGGCCGCATGATGAGGGAGTACTTCCTGCCCCTGCTCTCCCAGTTCGGCTTCTTCGAATACCTGAAGCACGATCCGAACACGGCCGATTCCGACGTGACGCCGGAATATTGCGCCAGGCACAACTGGATCGTGGGATCGCCGAAGACCGTCGCGGAGAAGATCGAGAAGATCTACGACGAGGTCGGCGGTTTCGGGCAGTTGCTCGTGTTCGGCTTCGACTATGTCGAGAACCCGAAGGCCTGGCGCCGTTCGCTCGAGCTTCTGTCGAAGGAGGTGCTGCCGAAGGTACAGCACCTCACGCCGAAGATAGCGCGGATGGCTGCGGAATAGACTGCAGCTTGCTCCTGGAAGGAAAGCGAAGGATCCCTCGCGACGCTCGGGATGACACCATCGTTGAGCTTGGCGCGGTACGCCCGCCAAGCAAACAGTGTCATCCCGAACGCAGTGAGGGATCCTTGGTCATCTGCACTCGCCTGGTCGTCTCAGACCGCGACCGGCACGGCCTTGCCGGTCGCGGAGGCGACGCTGCCGTGCAGGTGCGCCACCAGCCCATCGTCGAGCTTGAGGCGCGCCGCCAGCATTCCGAGATAGCCGCGCTCGGCGGCGTTATCGACGTCGATGGCCAGCAGAGAGGCGGCATAGATCTCGGCCGCCTCTTCCGGCGTCGCGGCGGCACCGGCCACCGCGTCGACGTCGAGCTTGGCCCGCAGCTCGTCCATCACGAAGGCCTTGTCGTCCGCGCCGAGCGGCAGCTTGTCCATCTCGGCGAAGATGCGCGCCTGCTCCTGGGCATCGACATGCCCGTCGGCCTTAGCGGCGGCGATCATCGCGCGCAGCAGGTGACGCGCCAGCGTCTGCTGGCCGGCTTCGGTCGAGGGATTGAAAGGCGTGCCGCTGGGCGCCGGCAGCATCGGGACCGGCGCACGAGGCGCCTCGGTCACCGGCGCGGCCTGCTTACCGGCCTGCCAGTCGTTGTAGGCCTTGTAGGCGAGCGCACCGACGGCCGCCATGCCGCCCAGCTTGAGCGCTTCGCCGCCGATCTTGCGGCCGGTCTTCGAGCCGAGCAGTAGCGCCGCCAGGCCGCCGGCCAGCGCTCCGCCGCCCGCGCCGCTCAGGAATCCGCCCGGACCGCCCTGCCCGCCAGGCAGGCCGCCGACAATGCCGCCCAGTCCACCGCCTTGGCCGCCGGCTTGGCCGCCCATGAACTGTTCCAGCAAACGCTTCGCATCCAACATGTCGCCTCGCTTGATCGTAAAGACGACGCTCAGTTGATGTGCAATTGTGGCAAAAGCTGGCGTTTCACGCCCGCTTCGAGAGAAAAGCGGCGGCCGCGAACCCGGCGGCAGCCACCAGCATGATGGCGGCCAGTCCCCACAGTACGGGCGTGTAGCCACCGAAAGCGCCCCAGGCGAGCGATGCCAGCAACGGGCCCGCGGCGCGCATGACGTTCGTGGGCATGGTGAGGGCGCCGGAAACGACGCCGTAGCCTTCCGGGCCGATGAACTCCGGCACCGCCATCCCGCGCAGGATCGTCACCAGGCCGTTGGCGACGCCGTAGACCACGGCGAACAGGATGAGCGGATAGACGTCGGTGATCCCTGTCGCGAGGAACCCCATCGAGATCGGGAAGGCGAAGTAGATCAGCGCGCCGAGCTGGATGGTGGTGATGTGACGCTGCCCCACCATCAACAGCACCCGGCCCACGACCTGCATGGGACCGATCAGGGCGATGATCGCCATCACGACGCCGATCGGCACGCCACGATCGTCGAGCAGCGGGATGAGATGGAAGCTCATCGCCGAGAAGGCGAGCCCGTAGCCCGCGAAGGCGACCACCAGTCCCCAGAAGGCCGGCACGCGGATCGCGGTGCTCAGGGGGCTTCTCTTGGCGGCACCCTCCTCCACCGGCTTGGGCGCGGCGATCGGGACGGCCTCTTCCTGGGGCCCCGGCACGATCAACCAGTGCATCAGGGCCACTCCGAGGACGATGATCCCCATTACGTCGAGAGACGCCCGCCATCCGATCCGCTCGATCAGAAACTGCGCGAACGGGATGCCGAACGTGCTGGCCAATCCGCCGAGGAAGGTCATCAGCAGGATCGCCTGCTTGTAGCGAGGCCCGTACACGCGCGTGATCACCGCAAAGGCGGGTTCGTACAGGGTGACGGCCTGGCACGCGCCCAGCCCCACCCACAGCACGTAGAACATCGGCAGCGAATCGATCCGGGACCACAGGAAGAACAGCAGGGCCGCCAGCACGGAGCCACCAGTCATCAGGAGGCGGCCGTGTCCGCGATCGATCCAGGCACCGACCGTGATGGAGCAGAGGCCCGCCGTGAGGAGGCCCGCGGAAAGGGCGCCGAACATGGCGCTGCGCGACCAGCCCAACTCCTGCGTCATCGGCACCACGAAAAGCGGGAACGTGTAGTAGACGAGGCCCCAGGAAATGAGCTGTCCGAGCGAGAGCATCCACAGGATGGTCGAAGGCCGCTTCCGCCACGGTCCCGCTGCCTGCGACTCCGCCATAATACCGCCCGTTCCACCCGCTTGTTTACAGAGCGACGACCCTAACGCCCCGTCGCCCGCGAGGATAGACGCATGACAGAGACCAAGCGCATCAACCTCGCCCTGCAGGGCGGCGGCAGCCACGGTGCCTTCACCTGGGGAGTACTCGACGCGCTGATCGAGGATGGACGGCTCGAGTTCGAAGCCGTCAGCGGCACCAGTGCCGGCGCCATGAACGCCGCTATCCTGCTGCAGGGCTGGGCCATGGGCGGTCCGGCCGGCGCCCGCTCCGCGCTGGCGGCCTTCTGGGGCGAACTGGGCCGCATGGCGATCGCCAGTCCGATCCGGCGAACGCCGCTCGACCGGCTGCAAGGCAACTGGAACCTCGACGATTCACCGGGCGCCCTGTGGGCCGACCTGATCCAGCGCACCCTCACACCCTGGCAGCGCAATCCACTGAAGTTCGATCCGCTGCGCGACCTGCTGACCCGTCACTTCGACCAGGAATCCGTCCGCGCCTGCCACCAGATCAAGGCCTTCATCGCCGCGACCAACGTGGCGACCGGCAAGGTCCGCATCTTCACGCGCGAGGAGCTGTCGATCGACGCGCTGCTGGCGTCGGCCTGCCTTCCCAGCATCCACGAAGCCGTCGTGATCGATGGCGAGCCCTATTGGGACGGCGGCTTTCGCGGCAATCCGCCGATCTGGCCGTTCATCTACAACAGCGAGAGCGCCGACGTCGTGATCGTGGAGGTCGACCCGCCCGGCCGCGAAGGCATCCCGCGCTCCAATGCCGAGATCGCCGACCGCCTGAACGAGATCACTTTCGGCGGGGCGCTCATGGCCGAGATGCGCGCCATCGCCTTCGTGCAGGAGCTGATCGACAAGGGCGCGGTGACCGGGGATTTCGGCGAGCGCCTCCGGAAGCTGCTGATCCACTCGATCACCGACGCCGCGACCCTCAGTCCGCTCGGCGCCGTCAGCAAATTCAACATCGAGCCGGAATTCCTCGACCATCTGTTCCAGGCCGGTCGCGCCGCCGCAACCGCGTGGCTGGCGTCGACGTTCGATAAGGTCGGTGTCGAGAACAGCATCGACATCCGGGCACGCTTTCTGTGACATCGGGGCCGGACAAAAAAGGACAAGACGAATGAAACGGCTTCTCTCCGGGATTTCCGCCCTGGCCGTGCTCGCGGCCTCGATCTCCGCGCCCGCGCAGGCCTGCACGCGAACGCTCTATGTCGGCGACGGCAACCTCGTGCTCACCGGGCGGAACATGGACTGGAAAGAGGACATGTCATCCAATCTCTGGGCCCTGCCGGCCGGCATGAAGCGCAACGGAGCGGCCGGTTCCAAATCCGCGGAATGGACCTCGAAGTACGGCAGCGTGATCGTCTCGGGCTACGAGGCCGGAAGCACCGACGGCATGAACGAGAAAGGGCTGGTCGCCAACCTGCTCTATCTCGCCGAGTCCCAGTATCCCAAGCCGGTCGCCGGCAAGCCCGACATGTCGCTGTCGACGTGGCTGCAATACACGCTCGACAGTTTCGCCACCGTGGCCGAGGCGGTGGAAGCGCTCCGCGCCGAGCCCTTCAACGTCTACGCGCCGGCGCTTCCCAACGGCGCACCGTCGACCCTGCACCTCTCGCTTTCGGATGCTTCGGGAGATTCGGCGATCCTCGAGTATGTGAACGGCAAGCTCGTGATCCATCACGGCAAGCAATACACCGTCATGACCAACTCGCCGATCTACGACGAGCAGCTCGCGCTCAACACCTACTGGCAGGGCATCGGCGGCCTCACCTTCCTGCCCGGCACAAACCGGGCCGCCGACCGCTTCGCCCGCGCGTCGTTCCTTCTGTCCGCGATCCCGCGTCAGAAGGACAAGAACTACATCCAGGGCGTACCGGAGCAGTCCTTCACCTTCCAGGCGGTCGCCAGCGTCATGAGCGTCATGCGCGCCGTCAGCGTGCCGCTCGGCATCACCACGCCCGACCAGCCGAACATCTCCTCGACGATCTGGCGGACCGTCTCGGATCAGAAGAACCTCGTCTACTATTTCGACTCCGCCACCCGGCCCAACACCTTCTGGGTGTCGTTCGACAGGATCGACCTGAAGCCCGGTGCGCCCGTGAAGAAGCTCACCATTCAGGGCGGCGAGGTCTATTCCGGCGAAACGTCCGGCCAGTTCAAGCCGGCCGAAATCTTCAAGTTCCTCCCCGCAAATCCATAGTGACCATGCGCATCGGTATCGATCTCGGCGGCACCAAAATCGAAGGCATCGTCCTCGCGGACGACGGAAGGGAATGCGCGCGCCTGCGCGTTCCCACGCCGCGCGACAGTTACGAGGCAACCCTCGAAGCCGTCGCCGGCGTGATTCGCGAACTCGAAGCGCAGGTCGGCGAGACGTGCCGCGTCGGTCTCGGACACCCGGGCGCGATCTCTCCCGCCACGGGTCTGGTCAAGAACGCCAACTCGACCCGGCTGAACGGGCGCCCGCTCGATGTCGACCTCAAGCGGGTCCTCGACCGCACCGACATTCGCCTTTCCAATGACGCCAACTGCTTCGCCGTCTCGGAGGCTTCCGACGGCGCGGGCGCGGGCGCGCCGATCGTTTTCGGCGTCATCCTCGGCACGGGCGTCGGCGGCGGCGTCGTGATCGACGGCAGACCGCTGGTCGGCGCCCAGGCGATCGGCGGCGAATGGGGGCACAATGCACTGCCCCTGCCCCGCGACGACGAACGCCCGGGACCGCAATGCTATTGCGGCCGCAAAGGCTGCGTGGAGTCCTGGCTGAGCGGCCCGGCTTTCCAGGCCCAGTATCTGAAGGCTTCGGGAAGCGAGCTGCGCGCCACCGACATCGCCGAGGCCGCCGCCACCGGCGAGAGAATCGCGTCGGAGTGTCTCGAACGCTATTGCGACCGCCTCGCCCGCTCGCTCGCCAACGTGGTGAACCTGCTCGACCCGCATGTCATCGTGCTGGGCGGTGGCCTGTCGAAGATCCCGCAACTCTACGAGCGCGTGCCCGAGCTCTGGAAAGACTACATCTTCTCCGAGCGCGACAGAATCGCGACCAGGCTGCTTCCGCCCGTGCACGGCGATTCAAGCGGCGTCCGCGGCGCCGCCTGGCTCTGGCCGGTTTGAAGAGCAAGGATCCCTCGCTGCGCTCGGGATGACACAGAATGCCGACTTATTGGGTTTACATCCTCACCAACACGAGCCGAAACGTCATGTACGTCGGCGTCACAAACAATCTCGAGAATCGGATCGCTCAGCATCAGGAGAGCAAGGACGGGAGTTTCACGGGCCGCTACAACGTGACCACTCTGGTCTATGCTGAAGACTATCAATACGTCGAAGATGCGATCGCTCGTGAAAAACAGATCAAAGGCTGGCGGCGATCGAAGAAAGACGCGCTCGTCGAGTCCGTCAACCCGACTTGGGCAGACCTTCTGACTTCACCACCGGTTAAGGATCCCTCGCTACGCTCGGGACGACACGGTTAAGGGCGAAGGGACCACTAGTGTCATCCCGAGCGCAGCGAGGGATCCTTCACTTGCACTCGGGCTTGGGGATCGGCTCGAGGCGGGTGATGCGGTATTCGATGCCGCCCTCGCCCTGCTCGTGGGTGCCGTAGAGTTCGATGCCGTTGTCGAGCGTGACGCTGCTCATCTCGAAGGTCGGCTCGCCCTGGCCCTTCGACTCGGCGTCGAAGAAGCCGGCGCGGTAGTAGATGCGGGTGCGACCGTCGACCAGCTCTTCCGCGCCCTCGGGGATCTTCACGTCGGCCAGTCGCCTCGGCACCTTGCCGATGACGGCATTGACCTGCTGCGGCGGCTTCACCTTGTCACCGAAGAAGAACAGGGCGTCGAGGCCGTTTTCGCCGGCCTTGGCGGCGCGGATGGTGGCGCGCGCAATGGCGACCGGGAAGAGCGTTCCCTTCGGCAAGGCCACGGTCTGACCCTCGGGATCGGTGAAGCGCGCCTGCCCGGTGCCGTCGTCGGACATGATCGCCTCGCCCTTGATCAGGCTCGTCTGCTTGCCGCCCGCGACCGCGCGATGCTCGAAGGTCAGCTTCCGGCCGTCCTTGCTTTCGGTCATCTGGGTCTGCTGTTCGCTCACCACCGCCGAACGCTGGCCGGAGGCTTCGAGGCGCAGCCGCTGATAGATGACATAGCCGTCGCAGGTCTGTTTCAGCTCGTAGGCGTAGGTGCCTCGCGTACCGCTGCTCGGCTTTCCGTTCTCGATCGAGCCGACGTCGTAGGCAGCGCGATGCGGCGCCATCTCCTGCGCCATGGCCGGAGAGGCCAAGACGGCAAGAACGACGGCGGGCGCAAGCAGGCGGAGATTCAGCATCTTGGCCTCGGCAGGGCTTGGAGTTGAACGAGACGCGAATCCACGGCGAACTCACCGTAGTCGAGCAACATCGAGCGGGCGATACCGTTGCCCAGCAAGTCGAGGGCCAATTCGTACTCGGGATGGGCGCCCTGGTCACCCGTCGCAAAGAAGGCGAAGCGCACGCCCCATGAGGGTTGATTGCGCAGGAGGGCCACGTCGCCCCTCACGACCGGGGCTCCGGTCTGCCGCGGCGGCCGGCCGATCACCGCGTTCACCTGGAAGGCACCGTCGAGCCGGGCTCCGTCGAACACCAGATAGGACGCTGACTTGTCGCCGTCGCGCGCGTGGCGGAGAACGAGCGCCAGATGAGTGGTCGGAAAGAGAGTGCCGGCCGGCAACTCGAAGCTTCGGGCCTCCGGCAGCGAAAAGGACGCCCGGCCCTTGCCGCCCGGCGCGTCGAGGTCGGCATTGCCCCGCAGTTCCTCCTCGACTTCGTCGTCCTGGATGTTGCGAACGCTGAACCTGAGGGCGAGGCCGTCCTTGGTCTCGTAGCTCGTAAAGCTCGAATCGGTCGAGAACTCCTCGCCGTCATTCCGCAGGAACTTGAGCTTGATCCGCTGCTTGACCTCCCAGCCCTCGCAGGCCTCGACGGTCTCGAGCACCATGCGGCCCGTGACTTCCACGATCCCGCTGCTGGGGCGCGCCACCGACAGCTTCATGTCGTAGGTCGCCCGGTGCGGAACGAGCGGATAGTCCGGCTGCTGCGCGTCGGCGCCTCTTATCCACAGGCCCAGCAACACAAGAGCGCCGACCGCGGCGACAACGACCGCTGTTTGGACGCGAGGACGGCGAAAACTATGCGTGGTCAACTGACGATGGCTTGGGAGGCTAGGCCTTGTAGCCGGGCTGCCAAGCGTAATATCCATGCGCGCGGAATACCAGAATGATCGCCTGCGTCAGGGCCACACAGGGAGGAATTTTTCGATGAGCAGAGGCAAGCCCCGGGTCCTGGCGACCCGGCACTTCCCGCCCGACGTCGAGGCACGCCTGGCGGCAAACTTCGATGCCCAACTCAACCCCGAAGACAGGCTCTACGACGGTCCCGCGCTGGCGAAGGCCGCCGCCGGCTTCGACGCCATCATGTGCGCCGCGGGCGACGCGCTGAACGCAGGGACGATTGCGGACCTGCCCGGCTCGGTCCGCATGATCGCCACCTTCTCGGTGGGTTATGAGCATGTCGACGTCGCCGCCGCGGCCAAGCGGAACATCGTGGTCAGCAACACGCCCGACGTCCTGACCGACGCCACCGCCGACATCACCCTGCTCTGCCTGCTGGGCGCCGCGCGCCGGGCGCACGAGGGGGCGAGCATGCTCCGGACCCATAGCTGGGTGGGCTGGACGCCGACCCAGCTGATGGGCACACACGTTACCGGCAAGCGACTCGGTATCCTGGGCATGGGGCGCATCGGCCAGGCGACCGCCGACCGGGCTCGCGCCTTCCGCATGCAGATTCACTATTCGAACCGCAGCCGGCTGGCGCCCGACCTCGAGAAAGGCGCCGTCTTCCATGCCAATCCAGACGACATGCTGCCCCATTGCGACTTCCTGTCGATCAATGCCCCGATGACGCCCGCGACCGCCAAGTGGGTGAATGCCGAGCGCATCGCCAGGCTGCCCAAGGGAGCGATCGTGGTGAACACCGCGCGCGGCGGCGTGGTCGACGACGAGGCGCTGATCGCCGCCTTGAAGAGCGGACACCTCGCCTCGGCCGGCCTCGACGTCTTCGACGGCGAGCCGCGCATCCACCAGGGCTACTACGATCTCGAGAACGCGTTCCTGCTGCCGCACATGGGCTCGGCGACGGTCGAGACGCGCAATGCGATGGGCTTCAAGGCGCTCGACAATCTCGAGGCCTTCCTGCTCAGGGGGCAGTCGCCGCCGGACCTCGTGAAGGCTTCTTAGACGAACGCTGGGCCGTCCTGGATTTCTTGGGCTTCGACCGGGTCGTCGGCGAGGACGCCTTCACCGGAACCGGCGCGACGGCCGGCTCGGCGCTGGCGGTCATCGGGCCCTCGGCGGCGGGCGGCGCTGCCGCCGGCGTCTTGTAGGCTGCGGCATCCCAGCTCCTGGCCGGGGCGCCTGGCGCCGGCTGCAGCGGCGCCGCGTATTCGACGCCACTTTCCGATACGGAGCGCTGCGGTTCGGTGTAGTCGGTGTTGTACGGGTCCGTGCCGCCGGCCCGTTCCGTACAGATCCGGCGGCCCCTGAAGATCCGCCAGACCGCACAATCCTGCTTGGTCACCACCGAGACCAGATGGTCCGTCGAGGTCTTGTCGGAGGTCACCAGCAGGCCACCGTCGGCGGCATAGCTCGCCGCAGAAACCGCGACGGGCACGCCGCAGGCTCCAGTCAGCAGGGCCTGCCCTGCCACCAAGGGCAGGACGAGGAAAACGGAGAGCCTGAATGAGCTCATAATCTTCTTAATAAAAAGACTATAACTCATTGAGAGTACTGAACCTTTTCGGTTCAGTCAATTTGCACTCCCGTTACCAGACCTAGTCCTTCCTGGGGGGAGGCAGACGCAACCCGATGTGCAGCTCACGCAGCTTCTCAGGCGGCACCTCGGCCGGCGCGTCCATCATCAGGTCGACCGCCGACTGGTTCATCGGGAAGGTAATGATCTCGCGGATGTTCGGCTCGTCGGCCAGCAGCATGACGATGCGATCGACGCCTGGAGCGGCGCCGCCGTGCGGTGGGGCGCCGAACTTGAAGGCGTTCAGCATGCCGCCGAAGCGCGCCTCCACCTCTTCGTTGCTGTAGCCGGCGATTCCGAAGGCCTTGTACATGATCTCAGGCTTGTGATTCCGGATCGCGCCGGAGCAGAGCTCGATGCCATTGCAGACGATGTCGTACTGCCACGCCTTGATGGTGAGCGGGTCCTGTGTCTCGAGCGCCTCTAGGCCACCCTGGGGCATCGAGAACGGGTTGTGGCTGAAGTCGATCTTCTTCAGCTTGTCGTCGTACTCGAACATCGGGAAGTCGACGACCCAGCACAGGGCGAACTGGTCCTCATCGATCACGCCGAGTTCCTGCGCGACCTTGGTGCGCGCCTGGCCGGCGAACTTCCAGGCGGTGTCCGCCGTGTCGGCCACGAAGAACACCGAATCGCCGTCCTCGGCCCCGGTCAGCTCCTTCAGCTTGGCCAGCCGCTCATCGGCCACGAACTTGGCGATCGGGCCCTTCCCGGCCCCGTTCTCCAGCGTGATGTAGCCCAGGCCCGGCTTGCCCTCGCCCTGGGCCCAGCTGTTCAGCTTGTCGAAGAAGCTGCGCGGCTGGCTGGCGGCCTTGGGCGCCCGAATGGCGCGGACCACGCCGCCCTTGGCCACGATGCCCGCGAACACCTTGAAGTCAGAGCCGGCGAAGACCTCGCCCACCTCGAAGATGCGCAGCGGGTTGCGCAGGTCGGGCTTGTCCGTGCCGAAGGACAGCAGCGCCTCGGCAAAGGGAATGCGCGGGAACGGAAAGGCCGAGACCTTGCGCGGTGTCTCGCGATTGAAAGAAGCGAACTCCTGGAACACGCCGCCCAGCACCGGCTCGATCGCCTCGAACACGTCTTCCTGGGTGACGAAGCTCATCTCGAAGTCGAGCTGGTAGAACTCGCCCGGCGAGCGGTCGGCACGGGCATCCTCGTCGCGGAAACAGGGCGCGATCTGGAAGTAGCGGTCGAAACCCGACACCATCAGCAGCTGCTTGAACATCTGCGGCGCCTGCGGCAGCGCGTAGAACTTGCCGGGATGGATGCGGCTGGGGACCAGGTAGGAGCGCGCGCCCTCGGGGCTGTCGGCGGTCAGGATCGGCGTCTGGAACTCGGTGAAGCCCTGGTCGATCATGCGCCGGCGCAGGCTGGCAATCACCTGGCTGCGCAGCATGATGTTCTTGTGCAGCTTGTCCTTGCGCAGGTCGAGGAAGCGGTACTTGAGCCGCAGCTCCTCCGGCGTCGTGTCGTTTTCCTGGTAGACCGGGATCGGCAGCGGATCGGCCATCGACTGGACGATCAGCTCCGCCGCATCCAGCTCGACGGCGCCCGTTGCCAGTTTGGCGTTCACGGTCGAGGGCTCGCGGGCCACCACCTTGCCAGTCACCGTGATCACGCTCTCGTTACGCACGGCCTCGGCGGTCTTGAAGACCGGGCTCGAGACGTCCACCACCACCTGGGTCACGCCATAGTGATCGCGCAGGTCGATGAACAGCAGGCCACCGTGGTCGCGCTTGCGCTGCACCCAGCCTGAAAGACGGGCCTGCTGGCCGACATGCTCGGGCCGCAACTGGCCGCACGTATGGGTTCGGTAGACTGAAGACATTACGCATTTTCCGGGTTTTGAGGCCCGGCAAAAGGCACCCAAAGCCGAGCCAAGTCAAGGGATTGGCCACTTTCCGTTCGCGGCAACTTTGCCGGAGCCGCCGCCGGGTCTATAGATCGTTCCCAATGAAGCTCATTACAACGACCGACGAGTTGGCGGCTTTCTGCAAGCCCCTCGCCGATACCGAGTTCGTAGCCGTCGACACCGAGTTCATGCGTGAGCGGACCTATTGGCCCAAGCTCTGCCTGGCCCAGGTCGCCGGCCCCGAGGATGCGGCCGCGATCGACACCCTGGCCGAGGGCATCGACCTCGCCCCGCTCGACGAGCTGATGCTCAACCCCAAGGTCCTCAAGGTCTTCCACGCCGCCCGCCAAGACCTCGAAATCTTCTATCTGCGCCTCCAGAAGGTGCCCGGCCCCCTGTTCGATACCCAGGTCGCCGCCATGGTCTGCGGCCACGGCGAGGCCGCCTCCTACGAATCGCTCGCGACCCGGCTGGCCAAGGCCAAGATCGACAAGTCGAGCCGCTTCATCGACTGGAGCCGCCGGCCGCTCAGCGAGCGCCAGATCACCTACGCCCTGTCCGACGTCACCCATCTGCGGGTGGTCTACGAGAAGCTGAAGAAGCAGCTCGACAAGACCGGCCGGTTCTCCTGGATCGCCGAGGAAATGGCGGTGCTGAACGACCCGGCGACGTACCGGGCCGATCCCGAGCAGGCGTGGCGGCGGCTGAAGCCGCGCGGCGCCTCCCCGCGCGTCATGGCGATCCTCAAGGAGGTCGCCGCCTGGCGCGAGCGGACGGCTCAGCGCATCGACATTCCCCGCCAGCGCCTTCTGCGCGACGAGCAGTTGCTGGAGATCGCGGCCCACGCGCCGAAGTCGATCGAGGAACTGGCCGCCACCCGCGGCCTCGGCCGCGGCTTCGCCGAAGGCTGGCAGGGCCGCGAGCTGATGGAAGCGATCGAGCGGGCGCGCGCCCTGCCCGAATCGGAGCTTCCCGTCCGCGACAAGGCTCCCGAGCAGATGCGCGCCCCCGGCGCCATCGTCGACCTGCTGCGCACCCTGCTGCGCCTGAAAGCCGAACAGGCCGGCGTCGCGGGTCGCCTGGTGGCGGGCGCCGACGAACTCGACCGCCTGGCCGCCGGCAAGCGCGACATCGCCGCCCTGAAGGGCTGGCGGCGGGAAGTGTTCGGTGGAGACGCCGTGGACCTGATCGAAGGCCGCCTCGCCCTGGCGCTCGAAGGTGACCAGCCCAAGCTCATCAGGCTGCCGTCGGAATCCTAGAGTCTTCCGCGTCCGGATCACACACCACCTCATCCTGAGGAGCGGCCGCAGGCCGCGTCTCGAAGGATGGTCAACGGACTCGGTGCTTGTGCCCATTCGAGGCGCGCTCCTTCGGATCGCTCCTCAGGGTGAGGTCATTCTCGGAACCCGCGGCTAAACCCCTTAAGCCGAGACGATCATCGGCTTGAGGTCGAAGGCCTGCGCCGCGGTCTCGAGGCGCCGGGCCGTGACGTCGCCCAGGCTTCGCTTGAGAGCCGTCGGCACCAGCAGCCGCAGCTCGCGGTCGGTGCGGCGCAGCTGGAGCTGCGGCAGCAGGCCGGGGGCTCCCCCGCTCAGATTGTAGGCGAGCCGCAGGCAGGCTCCGAGGCGTCTGGCGTAGCTGCGCGCCCTGCTGTCGGTCAGGCGCAGCGCGGTGTCGATCATCGCCGCCTTGAGGTCGCTCTTGTAACGATAGGTGAGCGCCATCGCGAGGATCGCCCGCTCGCGGTGGCTCATGCCCGGGGCCGGCAGGTGCAGGACGCGGAAGTAGGCCTGGTCGGCGCGATAGTCCGGATGATCGTCCCAGGAGATGTCGCTCAGGTGACAGGCGGCGGTCCGCAACACGCGGTCACCATCGGTCTCATCCACGAAGGCCGGGGTCAGCCAGTCGAAGATTTCCTGCGGCGAGAGATCGAACCGGCGCCAGCCGACACCCTGCTCCTCGGCGAAGGCGATCAGCGGATGGGACATCCGCTCCGCTTCGCTGAGACGCGAATAATAGAAGCCCTCGCGCAGGCCGAACGCCGAGAAGACGACGCTCCGGGGCTTCAGCGCGACCAGCAGCTTGTCGAGCGCCAGACAGGCGAGCGGCAGCGTGTCGACGCGGCGGCGCGACACGCCCGGCATCTTCTCCAGCGACTTGGCGCTCTGCACGGCGATGAGCCGGGCGACCGCCCGCGCTTCATCCGCCGAGATCTCGTACTGGTGGATGATGTGCAGCGGATAGCCCGCCTGCTCCATGTGAAGCCGCGCGAAGGATCGCCAGGCGCCGCCCACGGCGTAGAAGACCTTGCCCTGCTCCTCGCGCAGCCAGCGCACGCTGTCGATCGAATCGGCGACGATCTTGCGCGGATCGCCCTTGCCCGACGACATGAGGCGCAGCGGGCCGACGGGAAGCGTGCTCGACGCGCCGAGCTGCCCATTGGACATCGACACGAGCTCGAGGCTGCCGCCGCCCAGGTCGCCCATGACCCCGTCGGCGTCGGGAATGCCGCAGATCACGCCATAGCCCGAATAGCGGGCCTCGTCCTGTCCGCTCACGGTATGCGCAACGATCCCGGGCCGGCTGGCGAGCTGGCGCATGAAGTCGGCGCCGTCTGCGGCGTCGCGCACCGCCGCGGTCGCCAGCAGGTCGAGCGACGTCACCTTCATGTTGTGGGCGAGCGTGACGAAGCGGTCGATGTTCGCCAGCGCCATCTCCACCCCCTCGGGGTTGAGGCGGCCGGTGGCATCGAGGCCGCGCGCGAGGCCGCACAGGACCTTCTCGTTGAAGACCGGCAACGGCGCGCGGCTTGCGCGTTCGTAGACGACCAGACGGATCGAATTCGAGCCGACGTCGATGATGCCGACGCGGCCCTTTTCGTGGGGGCTGTGCGCGGCGGAGGCGCCTGCGATCGGGTGGCCGTCCATGCGCGCCCCGTCTAGCCGAAACCGCGAGGGATTACAGCGCCGAAATGGGCGCGACCCGACGCCGCTGCCTCAGGCGCGAAGTCATCTCAGGAGCTCAATACCAGTCGCGGCACCGCGCCGCTCAGCTTCAGCGCGCTGCCCCGGCCGGAGAGCGACGGGTTCGTCATGAAATAGTGGTGGGCGATGAACGGCTCCTTGCCGGTCTGCGGCCGGTGATAGTTACCGTCCGGTGACATCAGCCAGCTTTGACCGTCGTCCTTCAGATTGGCGACCATGATCTGGTCGAGGACCTGCTCGTGGACCGTCTGGTTCTCCACCGGGCAGAGGAGTTCGACGCGACGGTCCAGATTGCGCGGCATCCAGTCGGCCGAGGACAGGAAGACCTTGGCCTGGAGCGATGGCAGGGACTTGCCGTTGCCGAAACAGATGATACGCGCATGCTCCAGGAAGCGCCCGACCATGCTCTTGACGCGAATATGCTCGCTGAGCCCGGGCACGCCCGGCCTCAGGCAGCAGATGCCGCGAATGACGAGGTCGATCTGCACGCCGGCGCAGGAGGCTGCGTAGAGACGGTCGATCAACGCGCCATCGACCAGCGAGTTGAGCTTGGCCCAGATCGCGGCCGGCTTTCCCGCGCGGGCATTGGCGATCTCGGCATCGATCAGTTCGTAGAGGGTCGGCCGCAGCGTCACCGGCGCGAAGGCGATCTTCTCCATCTGCTCGGGGCGCGCATAGCCGGTCATGTAGTTGAACAGGCGCGCCGCGTCCCGGCACATCGCCGGATCGCAGGTGAAGAACGACAGGTCGGTGTAGATGCGCGCGGTGATCGGGTGATAGTTGCCGGTGCCGAAATGCACGTAGGTGCGGATCGAATTCGCCTCGCGACGCACCACCATCGAGACCTTGGCGTGCGTCTTCAGGTCGATGAATCCATAAACCACCTGCACGCCCGCGCGTTCGAGGTCGCGTGCCCAGCGGATGTTGGCTTCCTCGTCGAAGCGCGCCTTCAGCTCGACCAGCGCCGACACGGTCTTCCCCGCTTCCGCCGCCGCGATCAGCTCCTTCACGATCGGGGAGTCCGCGCTGGTGCGATAGAGCGTCTGCTTGATCGCCACGACGGCCGGATCGCGCGCCGCCTGGCGCAGGAACTGCACCACGACGTCGAAGCTCTCGTAGGGATGATGGACGACGATGTCCTTGGCGCGGATGGCGGCGAAGCAATCGCCGCCGAAGTCGCGAATACGCTCGGGGAAGCGCGCATTGTAGGGTTCGAACTTCAGGTCGGCCCGGTCGTCGATGATCACGGCCTTCACGTCGACGATGTTCAGCATGCGGTCGAGATGGAAGACGTGCACGCTCTGGGTCTGCGCCGGCACTTCGAGCTGGTCGAACAGGAAGTCGCGCAGCTCGGCCGGCATGGCGCTGTTGACCGAGATCGAGATCAGGTCGCCGCGACGGCGGCGCTTCAGCGCGCTCTCGTAGAGCAGGACGAGATCCTCGGCCTCCTCGTTGATCTCGACGTCGCTGTCGCGGATCAGGCGGAAGAAGGCCCGCTCGATCACCTCGTAGCCCGGGAACAGGCGCGGCAGATAGATGTCGATCAGGTCTTCCAGCGGCAGGAAGCGGATGTCGCTGCCCGGCAGGCGCACGAAGCGGTCGACCTGCGGCGGCAGCGGCAGCAGCGCCATCAGCGGACGCCGGTCGTCGCGCCGCTGCAGCTTCAGGATGGCCGAGAAGCCGCCATTGGGAATGAACGGAAACGGATGCGCCGGGTCGATCGCGAGCGGCGTCAGGATCGGGAACACTTGGTCGATGAAGTAGGCATCGAGCCAGGTCCGCTCCGCCTCGGTGAGTTCGCCCGAATCGAGCACCGCAATGCCCGCCTCACGCAGGTCGTCCTGAAGGGCGGCCCAGACATCCTGCTGTTGCGCCATCAGGGCCGAGGCGCGGTCCCGGATCGCCGCCAGCTGCTCGGCCGGCGTCAGCCCGTCGTCGCTCAACAGGGTCGAACGGGTCTGCAGCATGTCGACCAGGCCGGCCACGCGAACCATGTAGAATTCGTCGAGATTGGCTGCCGAGATCGACAGGAACCGCACGCGCTCCAGCAGCGGGTGGCGCTTGTTGGTCGCCTCCTCGAGAACCCGCGTGTTGAACGCCAGCCACGACAGCTCGCGATTGATGAAGCGCCGGGGACTGTCGGATGTTATTTCCAGCAAAGCCGGATCGGCGGAGTTGAGCGCGTCCATGTGGACCCCTGCGGGGCACTCTCCCTGAAATTGTGCACAGGAACGGTAGCGGCTCTACATGCCCGTGTCATGGCAATTAACTAAGCCATTGTTTCAAATGGATTTAACGACGTGACCATGCGCAAGACCATTCTCCTCCTGCGGCATGCAAAATCGGCCTGGGACAGCCCGCGCCTGACCGATCACGACCGGCCGCTCAACCGCCGCGGCGAACAGGCCGCCCAGACGATGGCGGACCACATGGCCCGCCATGTCCCGCGGCCCGACCTGATCCTGTGTTCCACGGCCATGCGCACACGGCAGACACTGGCGCCGCTGGTCACCGTCCTGGGCCATCCCACGCCCCCCATCTCGCTGGAGAAAGGGCTCTACCTGGCGTCGGAAGAAGAGCTGCTGGAGCGGCTGCAGGCCCTGTCGGAGGAAGTCGGCACGGTCCTGCTGATCGGCCACAATGACGGCATCGGGCAGCTCGCGGCCGCCCTCCCCGCGCAGGGGCCCGAAGAGGCCCTGGCCCGGCTGAGGGACAAGTACCCGACCGGCGCGCTCGCCATGCTCCGCCCCGCGCCCGGTCCCTGGAGCGATCTCGCTCCAGGCGTCTGCGAGCTCCTGGCTTTCGTTCGCCCGCGCGACGTCGACTCGCGCTGACGCCTCAGTACGTGCCCGGATACTGGCCGCCGTCCATCAGGATGTTCTGGCCGGTCATGTAACCGGCATGAACGCTGCACAGGAACGCGCACATCATGCCGAACTCCTCGGCCGTGCCGAAGCGCCCGGCCGGATGCGCCTTGGCGCTCGCCGCGTACTCGTCCTCGAAGCTGCGGCCGGCCTTGGCCGCGCGCGCCTTGGTCGTGCCCCGCAGGCGGTCGGTGTCGAACGGGCCCGGCAGCAGGCCGTTGATCGTGACACCGTGGCGGATCGTGGTACGCGCGACGCCGGCCACGAAGCCGGTCAGGCCCGAGCGCGCCCCGTTGCTGAGACCCAGGATGTCGATCGGCGCCTTCACCGAGCTCGAGGTGATGTTCACGATGCGCCCGAAGCCGCGCTTCATCATGCCGTCGACGCTCGCCTTGATGAACTCGATCGGCGTCAGCATGTTGGCGTCGAGCGCCTTGATCCAGTCCTCGCGGTTCCAGTCGCGGAAGTTGCCCGGCGGCGGGCCGCCCGCATTGTTCACGATGATGTCGGGCTCGGGACAGGCGGCCAGCACCTGCTTGCGGCCGGCCTCGGTGGTGACGTCGACGGCCACCGCCGTGACCTTCACGCCGTACTTCTTGCGGATCGCTTCCGCCGTCGCCTCCAGTTCCGACTGGGTGCGGGCGTTGATCACGAGATCGACGCCCTCGCCGGCCAGCGCTTCGGCGCAGCCTCGGCCCAGTCCCTTGCTCGCCGCGCAGACGATGGCCTTGCGGCCCTTGATGCCCATATCCATTTGCGTTTCCTTCTTCTAATTCACGCGTGTCCAGAGTTGCGTCTTGCCGAACATCGGCGTGCCGACGAACCCGCGCAACCGCAGCTTCCCGTCGGGCTGCAGGCTGATGTTCGCGCTGTAGGTCTTGCCGTCCTCGCCGTTGTAGATCTTGCCGTCCTCGAAGGTGTTGGGGTCGTTGGTCTTCTTGAAGCCCCAGATCAGCGGCATGCCGATCACCTTGCGCGTGCGCAGCGAGGCGTTCTCGTTGCGATAGTCGGTGGCGGCATCGGGCGCGACGGGGGCGCCGTCCGGTCCCCTGGGATTGATGAGGTTCGATACGAAGCCGCAGATCGGGCCGCTGGCAGCATCGGGACACGGACCGATCCTGATCTGCGCCACGCCCGACTCCGAAAGCCACGTCCCCATCACCGTTCCCTGCTGCGCCGAGGCCGCCGAGGCCACGAGGCTGAGCGCCAGGGCCGCCAGGATCGTCTTCATTGTCTTCTCCCCTTCACGATGCGCCCGCGACATCCACCAGCACGTCCGCCGCCAGCCGCCGGTCGATCTCGCGCCGCTCCGTCAGTGCCCGCCGGTCGAGCGCGGCGACGACGTGGCGCGCCGCTTCGGCCGAACGCTCCATGTGCGAGACGAGATACTGCACGACGCCGGCGCCCGCGTGCAATTGGCGGTCCGCGAGCTGCTTCAGGATGATCGAGCCCAGCAGTTCGTCGTCGGGTGGCGAGAGCGAGACGGACGGTGCCGCGCGCAGCCGGGAAGCGAGATCCGGCAGGGCGATCGACCAGCGCGCCGGCGGCTCCGGCGAGATGAGCAGCAGGAAGCCGCCGCGCTCGCGCATGAGATTGTAGAGATGGAAGAGCCCGCGCTCGGGCGCTCGCTCGGCATGTTCGATGACGATCGCCGGCGAGGCGGCCGCCAGGTCCGTGAGGTCAGCCACGCTCTTCCCGTCGAGGTCGCTTCCATCCATCACGACCGCTTGGCTGCGCGCCGCCCAGATGCGGCCCAGATGGGTCTTACCGCATCCGGACGGGCCGTTCAGCGACAGAGCCGGCGCCGGCCAGTCCGGCCAGCGCTCGATCCAGGCCAGCGCCTCGCGGTTGCCCTCGGCCACGACGAAATCCTCCCGGGCATAGGTCGGCGGGGGCAGCGCGAGGTCCAGGATGAGCTGGTTGGCCAAGGGCCGCCTCACCCGTTCGCGCTACCGCGATAGAGATCGCTCTCGCGATAGCGCGCCAGGAAGTGCCGCACGATCACCCCGAGGACCGCCGCCACCGGAACGGCGATGAGCACGCCGGTGAAACCGAACAGCGAGCCGCCGGCCAGCAGCGCGAACATGATCCAGACAGGATGCAGGCCGACGCGATCGCCGACCAGCTTGGGCGAGAGGAAATTGCCTTCCAGCATCTGGCCCACCAGGAACACCGCCGCGACCTTCACGACGCCGATCCAGTCCGGCGGAAACTGCGCCAGCGCCATGCCGAGCGCCATGACCGCGCCCACGAAGGTGCCGACGAACGGAATGAATGAGATCGCACCGGCGATCAGGCCGATGACCAGGCCGAATTGCAGGCCCACAAGAGTCAGGCCGATGCCGTAAAAAGTACCCAGAGCGAGGCAGACCAGTGCCTGACCGCGCAGGTAGCTCGCGATGGCAGCGTCGGATTCGTGCGTGAGCTTGCGGATCGTGTCGGCATGGTCGAGCGGCAATGCGCTGTCGATCGCCGCCAGTACCTTTTCCCAGTCACGCAGCAGGTAGAACGTCACCACCGGGGTGATGAACAGAAGACCCAGCAGGTTGATGAGCGCAAAGCCACTCTGGGCAACGGCGCCGGCAACTCCACCGGCGACGGCGAGCCCCTTTCCCGCCCACTGCGTCGCCTCGGCTTGCAGATCGTGCAAGCTGGGCGGATCAAATCCGAGCCTGTCGCGCAACGGGTCGATGAGCGGCTGGATCTGGCCGATCGCCTTGACGATGTATTCGGGGGCGCTGGTGATCAGCTTTTGTATTTGCCCGAAGAGGGGCGGCAGGATCGCCATCACCACACCGACACCGACGAGGACGGCTAGAATCGTGACGACCGTGGTCGCCATGGTGCGCGACATCCGCGCCCGCTGCAGCCGCGCGACGACGGGATCGAGGAAATAGGCCACGACCATGCCGACGACGAACGGCAGCAGGATGTCGTTCAGCAGCCACATAAGACCGAGAAAGATGGCAGCCGCCGCGATCCAGAAGATCCAGCGTCCCGTCGTGAGCGGTTGCCCCATCAATTAGACTCCCTGATGTGCGCCTACGGGCGCACCTGCAATTGCCATTGGCCCGACTCCTGCGACAGGCTGAGGCCAGCCTGGGCCAATGTACGCTGCAGCTCCTCAGGCGTGCCGAAGTAGTCGAGTTTCAGGTCGGCGCGATCGGATTCGAGTGTCTTCACCGTCACCGATTTAACGGCCGGCACGGCACCGAGGCGCTGCCTCACCTGCACCCAATCGCCGAGCGCCCGGATCGGCACGAACACGTCGAGCGAATCCTGCGAATCGCGCCGCACGGTGCCGATGCTGCGCCAATCCTGATCGGCCTTCGCATGGATCGCCTTCACCGCCGCCGGCAGGTCAGCCGCGCTTGCGACGGGAATGCGCGGAATCTCGGTGCGGGCGCCGGTCTGGGTGTCGTAGCGCATGCCCCCGACCGTGAGCCCACCGCTGGCCTTGTCGCCGTCGACCGTGGCCACGATGATGGTCGGCGCACGGTAGCGCTCATTCAGTCGCGCCAGCGCCGAGACGTCGCCGACATAGGCCTGTTCCGCCGAGAGCGCGCCCTGATCGGTCGGATCGCCCCGCAGCAGGGTGACCGGCACGGCACTGCCGGCACTGTCCAGTTGCTGCCAGGCCTCGCGCCAGGCATTGCGATCGTTCAGCGGCTCGACCCCCGCAGGCCCCTTCCAGAGCGGAATCACGAGGGCCGGCCGCGGCACGGTCTCGACGATCCTGGCGCCGCTGCCACCCAGATATGACTTCACCGCATCGGGCGCGAAAACGACGTTCAGCGTGGCGATGTAGCGGTTGGGCGCCGAGCGTTCGCGCACGAATTCGACGCCGCGCACCATGTTCTCGAGCTGCGCGTCGTCAATCTGCGGCAGCCGCGCACGATCTTCCGCCGACACCATGCGGTTCACGAGGAGGCCCAGCGCCTTGCGCCGCGCCTCGCGAATACCCTGCGCGCGGGCCTGCACTGCATCCGCCCCGGTGACGTCGACATCGACACCGGTCACGTCGTAGCCGGTGCCTCCGGGCGACTGCGCCACGGCTGCATGGGCGACGAGGACCGCCAGGAGCGCGGCAGCAATCGTGGAAAAGACGCGGCCTATCGGCATTGCGGGGGTCCGGTTTTTGGTTATGTTCGCGGCGTCCTATCTAGCATGAATGAGCCCGGCTTGAAGCCTGACGCCCCCGGCCACAATCGGCCCCCCCTCACCTACAAGGACGCCGGCGTCGACATCGACGCGGGCGACAGCCTCGTCGAGCACATCAAGCCGCTGGCGAAGAGCACCAACCGGCCCGGCGTGATGGGCGGGCTGGGCGGCTTCGGCGGACTGTTCGACCTCAAGGCGGCGGGATTCACCGATCCGATCCTGGTCTCCGGCACCGACGGCGTCGGCACCAAACTCAAGGTCGCGATCGAAGCGGCCGTCCCCGACACGGTCGGCATCGACCTGGTCGCGATGTGCGTCAACGACATCGTCGTGCAGGGCGCCGAGCCGCTGTTCTTCCTCGACTACTATGCCAGCGGCCGCCTCGACGTCGATGTCGGCCGCCGCCTCGTCGCCGGCATCGCCGAAGGCTGCCGCCGCGCGGGCTGCGCCCTCGTGGGCGGCGAAACCGCCGAGATGCCGGGCATGTACGTCGACGGCGACTACGATCTCGCCGGCTTCACCGTCGGCGCCGCCGAGCGCAACGCTCTGCTGCCGCGCACCGACATCGCCCCCGGCGACCTCGTCCTCGGCATCGCATCGAGCGGCCCGCACTCCAACGGCTATTCGCTGGTGCGCCGCGTCGTCGAGCGCAGCGGGCTCAAGTATTCGGATCGCGCCCCCTTCGCCGACGCCACGCTGGGCGAGGCGCTGCTCGAACCGACCCGGATCTATGTGAAGCAGCTCCTGCAGGTGATCCGCGGCACGGGTGCCATCAAGGGACTGGCGCACATCACCGGCGGCGGCCTGCCCGGCAACGTGCCGCGCTGCCTGCCCGACGGTTTGCGCGCCCGCCTCGACGGGCGCACATGGACCGCTCCGCGCGTGTTCCAATGGCTCCACGATGTCGGACAGGTTCCGACCGACGACATGCTGCGCACCTTCAACTGCGGCCTCGGGATGATCGTCGTCGTCGCCAAGGAAGACGCCGCCCGCGTCGCCGCGGCGCTGAAGGAAACCGGCGAGACGGTGCGCGAGATCGGCACGATCGAGAAGGCGCCAACCGAAGAGGCCGACTGCGTGGTCGACCATGCCGAAAGCCTATGGCGAAGCTGAAGGTCGGTGTTCTCATCTCCGGCCGCGGCAGTAATCTCGCCGCCTTGATCGAAGCGGCGCGGGCCGCAGACTATCCTGCCGAGATTGCCTGCGTGGTGAGCAACAAGGCGGATGCGCCGGGTCTGGGAATTGCAGCGGCCGCCGGCGTGCCGACCGCAATGGTCTCCCACAAGGGCCATCCCGACCGCGAGAGCTTCGACCGGGCCGTCTCGGGCGAACTGGAACGGCATGGCGTCGAACTGGTCGTGCTGGCGGGCTTCATGCGGATCTTCAGCCCCTGGTTTCCCGCCCGATGGGCGAACCGGCTGATCAACATCCATCCCTCCCTGCTGCCGGCCTTCAAGGGCATGCACGTACAGCGGCAGGCGCTCGACGCCGGCGTGCGCCTGAGCGGCTGCACCGCCCATCTGGTGATCCCGGACCTCGATTCCGGTCCGATCATCGCGCAGGCGGCGGTGCCGGTACTGGCCGGCGATACCGAGGAAACCCTATCCGCCCGCATCCTGCGCCAGGAGCATCGCCTCTACCCCCTGGTCGTGCGCTGGTTTGCAGAGGGGCGCGTGAACATCGCGGGCGACAAGGTCACGGTGGAAGGCGTCGCGTGCGACGCCACGCTCCTCTTTTCTCCCCAATCCTAGTTCGTTATAAGTTCGCCAACGTTTTCAACGGGGACGAGAAATGGCTGAAGCGCAGGACGACTATCCGGCTCACCTGGCGACTTACACGTCGTTCAACAAGCTGGTGACCTTTTCGATCCTCTGGATCGTCCTGTTGCTGGTCTCCATGGCGGTTGGCCTGATCGGCCACATGTCGCTGCTGGCACTCGTGATGGGCATCGGCGGCTCGATCGCGCTGCTGACCGCGTTCGCCATCCTGAGCTGACGCGGAGTAAGCGACCGCGCAAAAAGAAAAGCGGCCCTCTCGGGCCGCTTTTTTCGTTGTCGAGAGCCGCCGGCTTCAGCCGACGATCTCGGAGCCCGCAAAGAAGTACGCGATCTCGATGGCGGCGTTCTCGGCCGAGTCCGAGCCGTGCACCGAGTTGGCTTCGATCGACTCGGCGAAGTCCTTGCGGATCGTGCCGGCATCGGCGTTGGCCGGGTTGGTCGCGCCCATGATCTCGCGGTTCTTCGCGACGGCGTTCTCGCCTTCCAGGACCTGCACCACGACCGGGCCGGACGTCATGAACGTGCAGAGCTCGCCGAAGAACGGACGGGCCTTGTGCACGCCGTAGAACTGCTCGGCCTGCGCGCGGCTCATGTGGATGCGCTTCTGGGCGACGATGCGCAGGCCCTTCTCCTCGAAGCGCGCATTGATCTTGCCGGTGAGGTTCCGGCGGGTCGCGTCCGGCTTGAGGATCGAGAAAGTACGTTCGACGGCCATGAATTCCCTCGTGCAGTCCGTGATTTCGAGCTTGTGGGCGCGCCTTATAGACGCGGCGTTTAGGCCCGGCAAGCAGACCCTATGAGCTTGGTTTGCGGCTAAATCGCGTGGTAAATGCCCGCCGCCCATGCTCCACATCAGCGACATCTCCTTCCGCCACGGCGAGCGGGTGCTCTTCGACCGCGCCTCGGCGGCCCTTTCCGACGGCTGGAAGGTCGGGCTGGTCGGCCGCAACGGCGCCGGCAAGTCGACCCTGCTGCGCCTGATCCAGGGCCAGATCGAGGCCGACAGCGGCGAGATCAACCTGATGGGCCGCACTCGGATCGGCTCGGTCCCGCAGGACCCGCCGGGGGGCGACATCACCGTGATCGACGCCGTGCTGGCGGCCGACGTGGAGCGCAGCGCCCTCCTCGCGGAGGATCAGACCTGCCAGGACGGCGTGCGCCTGGCCGAAATCCATGCCCGGCTCGAGGAAATCGGCGCGGCATCCGCCCCTTCCCGCGCCGCCTCGATCCTGAACGGCCTGGGCTTCGACAACGACAAGCAATCCCGCCCCTGTGGCGAGTTCTCCGGCGGCTGGCGCATGCGCGTCGCGCTGGCCGGCACGCTGTTCAGCGACCCCGACCTGCTGATCCTCGACGAGCCGTCCAACCATCTCGACGTCGAGGCCATGATCTGGCTGACGGAGCACCTTAAGCGCTTCCGCAACACCGTCCTGATGGTGAGCCACGACCGCGACCTGCTGAACGACGTGTGCGACCACATCGTGCACATCGACCAGCAGAAGCTCGTGGCCTACACCGGCAACTACGACTTCTTCGAGCGCACCCGCGCCGAGCGGCTCGCCAACGATGCCGCACAGCAGGCCAAGGTCGCCGCGCAGCGCAAGCACATGCAGGCCTTCGTCGACCGCTTCAAGGCGAAGGCCAGCAAGGCGCGCCAGGCCCAGTCGCGCATGAAGATGATCGAGAAGCTCGGCCCCGTCGCCTCGGTGCCGATCGACGAGCGCATCTCGTTCAACTTCCCCTCGCCCGACATCCTCGCCTCTCCGATCGAGACGCTCGACGACGTGTCGGTCGGCTATCCCGACGGGCCGCTGGTGCTGCGCAACCTCGACCTGCGCATCGACATGGAAGACCGCATCGCGCTGCTCGGCCAGAACGGCAACGGCAAGTCGACCTTCATCCGCCTGATTTCGCAGCGCCTGGAGCCGCGCGAAGGCCAGCTGAAGAAGACGCCAAAGCTGCGCGTCGGCTACTTCTCGCAGGATCAGGAAGAGAGTCTCGATTTCGAGGCGACGCCGTTCGATCACATGGCCCGCGCGCTCGGACCGGGCGCCGGCGAAGCCAAGGTCAGGGCACAACTCGGCCGCTTCGGCTTCTCGCGCGACCGCGCCAACCTCAAGGTCGGCGTCATGTCGGGCGGCGAGAAGACGCGCCTGCTGCTGGCGCTGGCCACCCGGACCGCGCCGCACCTGCTGCTGCTCGACGAGCCGACCAACCATCTCGACATGGATGCCCGCGCCTCGCTGGTCGATGCCATCAACGACTTCGAGGGCGCGGTCGTGCTGGTGAGCCACGACACGCATCTGGTGAAGATGGTCGCCGACGCACTCTGGGTCGTCCAGAACGGCACGGTGAAGCCGTTCGACGGCGACATCGACGAGTATCAGGCCAAGCTGCTGAAGGAGCGCGGCTCGCGCCCCGCCAAGGCAGACAAGCCGGCCGACGCGGCCAGCAAGAAGGACCAGCGCAAGGCAGCTGCTGACAATCGTACCAACAAGGCGCCACTCAAGAAGGCCGTCGACAGCGCAGAGAAGATGCTGGCCCGCCTCACCGACCAGCTGAACGGGGTCCTCGCCAAGCTGGGCGACCCGGCGATCTATGCCGGCCCCGGCACGGTCGTGACCGAGTTGCAGAAGGAAAAGGCCCGCCTCGAACGCGAGGTCGAGAATGCCGAGAAGCGCTGGTTGACCGCCCAGGAAGCGCTGGAAGCCGCCGCCTGACGCCTATTCGGCGACTGCCGGATAGGCCGGCTTCGGCGTGCTGCTGTGCCGGATCAGCATCACCATGCCGGCGTTGAAGGTGTAGAGCCCCACGGCGATCCAGAAGATCATGGCCGGCAGGCCACTGCCCATCAGGAAGCCGAACAGCGGCGGCGCCACGAACGAGCCGATATCGAGGCCCGAATAGACGAAGCCGAAGACCTTGCCCGACGCGCCCGGGGGCGTCGCGTTGCGCACGATCATGTCGCGGGACGGATTGGTGACGCCGCCGGCGGCGCCCGCCAGCGCCAGCAGGATCGGCAGGAAGGTCGCCGACACGGTCTGGGTGGCGACCGGCACGGTGAGACAGGCAGCCGCCAGCAGGCCGAACGCCGCGACGAGATCATGCCGACGCACGCGGTCGGCGAAATAGCCTCCGACCAGAATGCCGGCAGCCGAGCCCACGATGAACACGATCAGGCAGAAAGCGGCGTAGTTCTCGGTGACGCCGAACATGCTGCTCCAGGCCGGGACCGCGAACTGCTGGATGCCGACCGTATTGGCCGCGATCAGCGCGAAGTACGCGAGGCAGAGCAGCAGCGCCGGCTGCAGGAACAGCGCCAGTCCCGGCTTCGCGCCCGGCTGCGCGGCGGCGGCCCGCACCTTCACGCGATGGTCGACCAGCTCCTCGCGATGGATGAAGACGAGTGCCGAGAGGATGATGCCGGGCAGCGCCCCGATCAGCGCCGCCCCCACCCAGCCGAACAGGCTGTCCAGGAAGTACATGACCGGCGCGGCGGCCCAGCCCAGCGAACCGCCGAGCCCGTGGATGCTGAAGGCGCGGCCGAGACGGTTCTGGCTGACCGACGAATTGAGCAGCGCGAAGTCGGCCGGATGGAAGACCGAGTTGCCCAGGCCGGCGATCACGGCGATGCAGGCGAACCCTACGAAGGAATGGGCGAACGATATGCAGGCAAGGCCAAGGCCGACGACGAGCAGGCCGCCGGCGAGGATGGGCCGCGCGCCGAACCGGTCGACCGCGAAGCCGGCGGCCGTCTGCGCGACGCCGGAGACGCCGTAGAAAATGCCGGCGAGCAGGCCGACATCGGCGTAGCTCAGCCCTACCTCCTGCCGAACGATCAGGAGCATCGTGGCGAAGGCGAGTTGGTAGTAGTGACTCGCGCCGTGGGCGACGCCGATCAGGCTGATCACCCTGAAGTCATGCTGAAGCGGCGGCGTGGCGGTTGCGGCGGACATGAGGACCTCGTCCCGCCGATCATAGGCGATCCGCATCGCGAACGTCGGCGGAATTGCGCGGGGGAGCCATGCGCGCGTGATGACGCGCTGCGGCCGCCCTTGTAGTGTCCCCGCCGGCAAGAGGGAGAAACGCATCATGAAGCGCTGGAAGCATCGCCCCGAGGGATCGACCTGGGGAGACTGGGGCGACGACGATCAGCTCGGCCGCCTGAACCTGATCACCCCGAAGAAGGTGCTCGAGGGCATCGCCGAGGTGAAGGAAGGTATTTCGTTCTGCCTCAGCCTGCCGCTCGATTTCCCCGGCGGCAACGTGCTGAACCCGCGCCGGCTGCCGCCGGTCCTCTCGCCGACCGGCGACGAGAACGGCTGGCGCTTCAACTTCCTGACCAACAGCATCAACCCGCTGTTCGCCGACGTGGCGAGCGACGACCGCGTGATCCTCACCCTGCAGTATTCGACACAGTGGGACACGCTGGCCCATGTCGGCGGGCTGTTCGATGCCGACGGCGACGGCGTGCCCGAGCCGCTCTACTACAACGGCTTCAAGCCAGGCTCCGACGTGGTCGGTCCGCAGCCCGACGCCGGCCGCGACGGCTGCGGCCATCTCAGCTACGCCCACAAGCTCGGCGTCGAGAACATGGCGGCCAAGGCGATCCAGGGCCGCGCCGTGCTGGTCGACCTCGAGAAGCATTACGGCCGCGACCACAAGTATGTGAGCTACGACGACTTCAAGCGGGTGCTCGATGCGGACAAGGTGGTGGTGGAGCCCGGCGACATGCTGCTGCTCTACACCGGCTTCACCGACGAGATCATGAAGATGAACAAGAATGTCGACCCGGCGCGCGCGCACGCGATGTGCTGCGTGCTCGACGGGCGCGACAAGCGCCTGCTGCAGTGGATCACCGACAGCCAGATCTCGGCGCTGATCGCCGACAATTATGGCGTCGAGGCGGTGCCCGCGAAGCCCGGTCCGGAGGATGCCGAGCATCCCTCGCTGCCGATCCACAATCACTGCCTGTTCAAGCTGGGCCTCAACCTCGGCGAGATCTGGTGGCTGAAGGACCTGGCGCTGTGGCTGCGCGACAGAAAGCGTTCGCGCTTCCTGCTGACGGCGCCGCCGCTGCGCCTGCCCGGCGCCGTCGGATCGCCCGCCACTCCCGTCGCCACGGTCTGAGTCCGATCGCCGCGATGTCGTTCCTGGCACTCGTCGCCCAAGGGCTGAAGGCGGAACGCTTCGCGCTGCTCGACATCGGCTGCTCCGGCGGCCTCGACCCGAAATGGCGCGCCTTCGGCGACAGGCTGAAGGCGCTGGGCATCGACGCCAGCGCCAGCGAGTGCAAGCGCCTCGCCGCGGAGGAGCGAAATCCCGAGGTCTCCTATGTCGCGGCTTTCGTGAGTCCCCGCGCCGACCAGCCGGTCGACCTGTCGGCCGGGCCGGCCGCGCCGCTGATCATGAAGATGCGCGACCGCATGAGCTTCATGCGCACGCGGGAGATCCGTGACGCCCGGCTGCAGACGGCATCGGCCGAGGAACAACTTCGGCACAATGCCTGGGAGTTGACCGGGCTCGCCGATCCGAACAAGCCGGTGGTGGTGCCCGACCTTCTCGCCGAGCGCGGCTGGACCGATCTCGACTACATGAAGATCGATACCGACGGCATAGACTGGCAGATCCTGCAGAGCTTCGAGGGCCGCCTGCCCAAGGACCTGCTGGCGGTGCAGATGGAAGTGAACTTCGTGGGCGACGGCTCAACCGACGAGCATTCCTTCCACAACACCGACCGCTTCATGCGCCGCCACGGCTTCGACCTGTTCCGGCTCGACGTCCGCAACTATTCCTCGCGCGCGCTGCCGGCACGCTACATCTGGCCGACCCCGGCCGAGACGCACTCCGGCCGGCCCTTCCAGGGCGAGGCCTACTACGCACTCGATCTGCCAGGCCCGAATGGTGCGACCAGGCTCCACGACCTGAGCGCCGAGAAGGTCTCGAAGCTGGCTGCGATCCTGTCGGCCTGGGACGTCCCGGATGCCGCCGCCGAGCTTCTGGTCGGCGCCCGCGGCAAGCTCGAGCCCGTGATGTCCGTCGATCGCGGCCTCGACCAGCTCGCGGCTCAAGCACAGGGCGATCGCGCGCGGCCGCTCGACTATCGAAGCTACATGGCGAGATTCGAATCCGATCCGCCGGACTTCTATCGCCCCGAAGGCCCGATCCCGCTGCGCGAGCGCCTCGCCGCCGCCTGGCGCGCTTACCTGAGGCCGCGCGACAGGCGTTAGCTACGCCTTCTTCTCCCAGCCACCCGTGTCTGTCTGCTGCCAGTAGGCCACCGCATGGCCGGCGGTCTTGTATTCCTTCCAGCGGTCGCGGGCGTCGGCGACGGCCGTGTCGTCGCGGCCGTCGAACAGTTCGAAGCAGCGCTTGTAGTCGCCGACCTTCTCCGACTTCGCGCGATCGGCGACGAACAGGAAGGCCGCGCCGTTGGGGTTCTCGTCGAGATGCGTCAGCCAGATCGGCTGGCGATCGGCTTCGCCGTCGCGTGCGGCGCCGTGCGGCAGGAAGCCGTCGGGATCGTAGGTCCAGAGATGGGTGTTCAGCGCGTCCACCCTCTCGATCGATCCGAGCAGCACGACCGCCCGCTCCCCCGCCTGCAGGGTCTTGGCCAGCAGGCGCGGCAGCGTGTCTTCCAGCGACGATCGGGTCAGGTGATAGAAATTGACCTCGGTCGCCATCGGCGGATCAGCGCTCGTAGTTCTCGGCGATCAGCCGGTCGAGCAGGCGCACGCCATAGGCCGTCGCACCCTTGGGCGTGGTCACGTCGCCCTTGCCCGACCAGGCCACGCCCGCGATGTCGATGTGAGCCCAAGCCACGCCATCCTGCACGAAACGCTGCAGGAACTGCGCCGCCGTGATCGAGCCACCGTCGCGGCCGCCGCCGACGTTCTTCATGTCGGCAATCTCGGAGTCGATCAGCTTGTCGTACTTCGGCCCGAGCGGCATGCGCCACAGCTTCTCGCCGATCCCCGCGCCGGCCGCCCGCAGGCGGTTGGAGAGCTGCGTGTTGTTGCAGAACAGGCCAGCGCGTTCATGACCCAGCGCCACGATGATGGCGCCGGTCAGGGTCGAGAGTTCGACCATCGCCTGCGGCTTGAACTTCTCCTGCGCGTACCACATGGCGTCGCACAGGATCAGGCGGCCCTCGGCGTCGGTGTTGATGACCTCGACCGTCTGGCCCGACATCGATTTCACGACGTCGCCCGGACGCTGGGCGTTGCCGTCGGGCATGTTCTCGACGAGGGCACAGACCGCCACGACGTTCGCCTTGGCCTTGCGGCCGGCGATCAGCCGCATCGCGCCGGTCACGGCACCGGCGCCGCCCATGTCCCACTTCATGTCTTCCATGCCGCCGGCCGGCTTCAGCGAGATGCCGCCGGTGTCGAAGCATACGCCCTTGCCGATCAGCGCGACCGGCGCCTGGCCCTTGGGCCCGTTCATCCAGGTCATGACGAGAAGCTGCGAATCGCGCGCACTGCCCTGCCCGACCGCGAGCAGCGTCTCCATGCCGAGCTTCTTCATCTCGGCCTCGCCTAGGATCTCGACCTTCACTCCGAGCTTGGTGAGTTCCTTGGCGCGGCGGGCGAACTCGACCGGATAGAGCACGTTCGGGGGCTCGCTCACCAGGTCGCGCGTCAGGAACACGGCGTCGACCACCGGCTCGAGCTGTGCGTAGGCCTTACGCGCGTCAGCGGGACCGGCCAGGACGATGGTGAGATGCTGCAGCGAGAGTTTCTGCTCGGGCTTGTCCTTGGTCTTGTACTTGTCGAAGCGGTAGCAGCGCAGGCGGACGCCGAGCGCGATGTGGGCCGCGATCTGGCCCGGCGTCAGGCGGCTGCCCTTCATCGGGTCGACCACGACGGTGACGGCGGTGTGGCCGGCGGCGTTGGCCTCGGCCGCGATCACGCCGCCCAGCCCCTCGGCCGCGCGGGCATCCAGTTCCTTGCCCTTGCCGACGCCCAGAAGCAGAAGGCGTGCAATGTCACCCGAATGACCGAGAACGGTCAGGGTCTGGCCCTTGGCTCCGGTGAACCGGCCGCCCTCGAAGGCACGCGCGACGGCACCGCCGGACGCCGCGTCGACGGACTGGGCGGTGGCCAGGAGCTGCTTGTCGGCTCCCACGAACACCGCGACGTTGCCCCCAAAGGCCTTCGGAAAGGCCGAAAATTCCACTTTCATCCAGTTCCCCTGCCCTAAGCGCCTGATTGGCGGCGATTTTTCGCCCCTGCGACGGGTGCGCGCAAGCGGTGTTTGCCCTACAGGACCCTGCAAAATCGGGGTGGCATCCGGCCGCCAGCACAAGTATCAGTACCGGCCCTCAAAACGGACATGGAAATGACCTCAGGAACTCTGCCTCGCGTCTCGGTCGTCGGCCTCGGCAAGCTCGGAGCCCCCCTTGCGGCGGTGCTCGCCAGCCGCGGGTTCACCGTCATCGGCCTGGACGTGAACAAGACGTTCGTCGACGCGATGAATGCCGGCAAGATGCCCATCGTCGAGCCGCAGCTGAATGAGCTGATCGCCGCGAACAAGGAGCGCCTGTCGGCGACCATGGACGCCAACGAGGCGATCCAGAACAGCGACGCCAGCTTCGTGATCGTGCCGACCCCGTCGGACAGCACCGGCTTCTTTTCCAACCGTTTCGTGCTTCAGGCGATGGAGACGCTCGGCAAGGCGCTGCGCAACAAGAAGGGCTATCACATGGTCGTCATCACCTCGACGGTGATGCCGGGTACCATGTCGGCCGAAATCGCGCCGGCCCTCGAGGCCGCCTCGGGCCGCAAGATCGGGCCGGACCTCGGCCTCTGCTACAACCCGGAATTCATCGCGCTGGGCAGCGTCGTGCGCGACATGCTCTACCCCGATTCGATCCTCGTCGGTCAGAGCGATCCCAAGGCCGGCGATATGTTGGCCACCATCTACCTGCAGATGTGCGAGAAGAAGCCGCCGGTGCAGCGGATGAACTGGGTGAGCGCGGAGCTGACCAAGATCTCGGTCAACACCTACGTCACGACCAAGATCTCCTACGCCAACATGCTGGCCGACATCTGCGACCGCCTGCCGGGCGCCGACGTCGACGTCGTCACCAAGGCGCTGGGCGCCGACACCCGCATCGGCTCGAAGTACCTCAAGGGTGCGATGGGTTATGGCGGCCCCTGCTTCCCGCGCGACAACGTTGCGTTCGCAGCACTCGCCCGCAAGCTGGGTGCCCGCGCCGACGTGGCCGAGGCGACCGACCGCATCAACAACTTCCAGATCGAGCGCCTGTCGAACCTGGTCGCGAAGTTCGCCAAGGCCGGCACCCGCATCGCGCTGCTGGGCCTCTCCTACAAGCCGCAGACGCCCGTCGTGGAGGAAAGCCACAGCGTCAAGCTTGCCGCCAATCTCGCCGACGCAGGATATGTGGTCGTCGTTCACGACCCGCTGGCGCAGGACGCGGCGCTTGCCGTTCTGGGCGACAAGGTGGTCGGCGCCTCCTCGCTCGAGGGCGCGGTGCGCGAGTGCGACCTGCTGATCGTCGGCACCGGCTGGCCGGAGTACAAGGACATCGACCCGGCCTGGTGCAAGCGCGACGGCCAGCGCCTCACCGTGCTCGACCTCTGGCGCACGCTGCCGGCCGAGAAGTTCGAGGCGGTTGCGGACATCCTGTATCTCGGGTCCGGCCGCTAGAGACGGCTGGGACCTCGTCCGGATGCAAAAGCCCGCGCCTTCGCGGGCTTTTTCATGCCCGGCATTGGCAGAAAAAAACGAATCTGGCACAGACGAACGATGCCGCCGCCGCTCTCCCCTCCCGTAACCGTCCAGCCTGACTGGCAGGTGTCAGACGATCGGGGCAAGGCAGGCGTGAAGCTCGACGCCCTCCTGATCTGGTTCCTGTCCTTCTGCGGACTGATCGGTCTGATCCTCTGGTACGACAACGCCCAGGGCATCACGGGGAACGGCGTCTTCAAGGCCCTGCAGCTCAAGCCGTGGGTGCAGGCCCCGGCGACCGCCTCGCTGGATCCTTCCAACTATCTCTACTTTCCGATCCTCGGGCGTCTCTGCGCCCTTCTCGATTTCTTCGGCGTCTATCCCGGCGACCCGCGCCGGCAGATGACGGTCATCCATGCCGCCAGCGCCGCAGCCTGCCTGTCGATGGTGTACCTGTTCGTGCGGCACCTCACGCGTGACCGAACAATCGCCTGGCTCGCCGCCCTGTTTCATCTCACCGGGGGGTTCTTCCTCAATCTGGCGATCAGCAACGAAGACATCATGCCGTCCTACACGCTGATGTTCGTCGCGATGGCGCTGGCCGGCATGTGGTTCGTCCAGCCGACCATCCGGCGCGTCGCCATCGTGTCGGCGATCTTCACTCTCGCCTGGCTCTCCGAGTGGCGACTGATGTTTCCCACCCTGCCGGGCATGGTTCTGGCACTGGCGATCGCGCCCGGCAGTCCCAGGCTGCGCCTCGGATGGATCGCGACCTTCCTGCTGACCTCCGTCGCCGTCGCTGCCGTCCTGCAACTCCTGTGGGGGAGCCAGCCCGGAAATCCCTACCGCCTCGTCGATCTCGTCTGGACGGCGAAGGGAGTCGAATCCGGATGGGCGGGCTTCGCCGCCGCCAAGTGGTGGTTCCTGTGGGCCGGTATCAGCGAGACGCTTCTGGGCGGGCGCAATCTCGGCGACCTGGCCTCCCTTCCGCTCTATTCGCGCGAGATGGGCGCGGCGACCGTCATCATCGTCGGGCTGGCCGTCGGCGCCTTGCTGCTCTTCTGGCGCAACCGGTTTGCCCCGCAGACACGCATTGTCGTCGCCATCTTCGGCGGAACCTTCGCAGCCGGCGAGGTGATGAACGTCTATTCGCAGCCGCAGGACCCGCAGATGCAGATCAACGTCATGCCGTGGCTGACGATCGCCGCGGCCCTGATCGTCGCCCATGCCTCGCGTTTGCATCGACGCGCGGCGTTGGCGGCATTCGGCTGCGTGTCGGCGGGAATCCTCGCCTACAACGTCCAGGTGCTTGCCGCGACGCGCGGCGAGGACACGCGCTGGCGGAACACGCTCCAGCGCATCGAGGAGCATGTGCCGCCCGCGAAGAGCTTCCTGCTGGTGCACGGATTCGAAAGCCTGGTTTCCCAGACCTATTACCACTGGAACGGAGACTGGAAGTTCTTCGACACGCTCGGCCCCGCGCCCACGCCGGCCACGAAATTCAAGGTGCTGGCGCTGGTCAGCGGCGCGGTGAACCGTCCCCGTCTCACCGGACCGGAACTGGCCGCGGAACTCGAGCAGCAGATCCTGCAGGCGATGGCCCTCGGCTACGACGTGGTCGCGGCCGACGTCTGGAACTGGAGCCGCGACAAGATGGAATCGGCCCTGTCGACGGTCGCGGACAGAAGCAAATCGGATGCCCTGTACGACATGCTCCACACGAGATTAAGCGGAACGCCGGTCTATGTGGATCCCGTGGCGGGCCCATTCGTGAGGCTGACGCCGATCGCACCGCCCCGTTAGCATTTCCCGCGCGCGCCACCGCCCTTGGCACCTCCACCCGCCGTGTGGCAGAAACCTTAAATCTTGGGAAAACGGACACTTACGACGATCGCCGGGCGACCTGATCCCGCTCCCCCCTGGTGGTCGGAGCGGACCTGCGTCCTAGATCTCGCGATCCTGTTTCTCGCGTCGCTGGCCGGGCTCGTCTGGCTGGTCGGCTGGCTCGACAATCCGCAGGCCCTCACCAGCAACGGCGTCTTCAAGGCGATGACGGTCCGGGAGTGGCTGAACGATTACGTCAAGACGCCGCTCGACCCGTCGAATTTCCACTACTATCCGTTCATCGCCTTCCTGTGCCATCTGCTCGACCTGGCCGGCGTCCAGACGGGCGATCCGCGCCGGCAGATCGCCCTCATCAACTGTCTCTTCGGCGCGATCAGCCTCTGCATCGTCTATCTGCTGGTGCGCACCGTCACCGGCCGCCGCGACGTGGCCTGGGCCGCGGCCGCCTTTCACCTGGGCGGTGCCTTCTTCCTCAATCTGTCGATCAGCAACGAAGACATCATCCCGTCCTACACGTTTCTCCTCGGCTCGCTGGCCCTCGCCGCCGTCTGGTTCGTCAATCCGACTCCCGGGCGCGTCGCCGTCGTCGCCGTCGTCTTCGCCCTGTCGTGGCTGTTCGAGTGGCGGCTGATGTTTCCCACGCTTCCGGCCCTGCTGGTCGCCGTCACGCTGGCTCCGGCACCGCTTTGGAAGAGGCTTCTGCGCGTCGTGATCTTCCTGGCCGCGATGGTCGGCACCGCGGAGATCGCGATGCAGCTCTGGGGGCCGCACAACGGCAACGTGGGAACGGTGCGGGACCTCCTCTGGACCGGCAAAGCCGTCGAGTCCGGCTGGGCCGGCTTTGCCATGCGCAAGGTCGTTTTCCTTTGGGTCGGCATCACCGAGTATCTGCTGGGCGGCGCCAACATGGGGGATGCCTCGTACCTGAGCGTGATCCGGACCGAAGTCCTGACGGCCACCGTTCTCATCGCCGCGATCGCCGTCGGCTGGCTGGTCCTCATCTGGCGCGACGCCGGATCGCTGAGTCCGCGGGTCCTCGCAGCGCTCTTCGGGGTGAATTTCCTGGCGGGCGAGGTCTTCAACTTCTACTCGCAGCCCCAGGACCCTCAGATGCAGATCAACGTCATGATCTGGCTGACGGTGGCCTGGGCGGCGATCGTCGCGGCCGCCACACGCCGCTACGGTCCGGCGATGCCGCGCATCGCTCTGGCACTGGCCGTCGCGCTGCTGTCCTACAACATCTACAGGATGGCGCCGGCGCGAGGCGCGGACGGTCTGTGGCGCAATGCCCTGCAGCGTATCGAAAGCCAGACCGATCCGGCCCGGACCGTGTTCCTCGTCCACGGCTTCGAGCAACTCGTTTCCGAGACCTTCTACGAGTGGCACGGCGAGTGGAACTATTTCGGCAAGCTGGGACCCGCCCCCGCCCCCAAGCCGAAGATCAAGCTGCTCGCCTTCGTGAACGGCCCGATCCATCAGCCGAGCGCGAGCGGCGAGGAGATCGCGGCCGAACTCAGTCGCCAGATCGGCCATGCCATGGATCTCGGCTACCAAGTAGTCGCCGACTATGTGTGGGAGCTTCCCGAAGCGAGCTTCACCTCGTACATGGCGACGGTTGCAGACTCGTCGAAGGCCTCGACGATCTACAGGACACTGCACGCGAAGTTCACCGGCACGCCGCTTTTCGTGGATCCGGTTGCCGGCGCCTTCTTTCGCCTGCAGCGAGCGGATTGAGCTCGCTATGTGAGCCTTGGCGGCTCTGCTAGGCTGGGCCGTCGAAGCCGTATTGGACCTGGAATGACATGAGCACTGCGTTTGCCGCTTACCTCGCCGGGAGTCTTTCCTCGGAGCGCTTCACCTTCATCGACATCGGCTGTTCTGGCGGCATCGATCCCGCCTGGCGCGTCTTTGGCGACCGGCTGCGGTCGCTCGCGTTCGATGCCAGCCTCGACGAGTGCGAGCGCCTGACCCGGGAGGAGACGCATCCCGACGTGAAGTACATGGGCGGCTTCGTCGGCCTCAGGGCGGATCATCCCTTCACCCACGCCGCGGCGGGAAAGCCGCCGCAAGTCCGCAATCCCTTCGCCCGGACCAGCGCCGCGCGCGCCTATCACTTGAAAAAAGAGCGGGTGGCCACGGCCACGCTGAAGGAGAAACTCCACGTCAACGCCTGGAACCTGACCAAGCTCGGCGACCCCAACAAGCCGATCATCGTGCCGGATGTCCTCAGCGATCTCGGCTGGACCGACATCGACCTTCTCAAGATCGACATCGACGGGCCGGACTTCCACGTCCTGCATTCCTTCGACGACGAGTTCGACCGGCTGAACGTCCTGGCCGCCCGGCTCGAGGTCAACCTGTGCGGCGGCACCGACCCGACCGAGCATACGTTCCACAACACCGACCGTTTCATGCGCGACCGCGGCTTCGAGCTGCTGGCCCTCGATGTCCGCAACTACTCGATGGCCGCGCTGCCCGCGCCCTTCGCCATCACCTCGCCGGCACAAACGCAGACGGGACGGCCCTTCCAGGCCGAAGCCTTCTACGCACGCGACCCGGCCGGTCCCGACTGGCGGCATATCGTCGAGATGATGAGCGCGGAGAAGCTGGGCAAGCTCGCTGCCATTTTCTCGGTCTGGGGCCAGCCCGATGCCGCCGCGGAACTCCTGACGCAGTTCCGGGACAAGCTCGCCGCCGTGATCGACGTCGATCTCGGACTCGAACTATTGGCCGGCGAGGCCCAGGTCGGTCGCGCGAAGGCCGACAGCTACGCCAGCTACATCGCCGCCTTCGAGGCCGATGCGCCGTCCTTCTATCCGCCGCCGAACTAGAGGGCGCGGCGGCCCCGGAAGCGCAGGACCTTGCCGCGCAGGCTGGGGTCGATGCGCGGCAGGCCGGCGAGGACCTGGCTGCAGAACGGGTTGATGTTGGCGCCGACATAGTCGGTGAAGAGCGGCCAGAACTTGTTGTAGATCACGTTCACGCCGACGAAGCGGCGCGGCGTCCGGCGGTTGGGCGGCCGTGTTTCGGCTTCCGACGCCGCCGCCTGCCTGAACAGCCGCGAGATCACCTTGAGTCGCTTGTTGTCCACCGGTCCGGCATGCCTGCCGGCGCGGACAGGTTCATCGGCCCGCTGCGTCGCGAGGCCAAATTCGAAGACGAACATGTCGGTCTTCGGGAGCAGCGCTTCGAAGCTGTCCCTCTCCACGCCGTCCAGGTCCGTCGGCAGGCCCTCGCACTCCGTCGGGACGAGGATCTTGCCGGTGAAGCCCATGGCCTGCCAGGCAGTGGCGAACCGGCTCACGAATTCGGCGCGCGCCGCGACCAGCATGACCGAGGTCGAGCGCGGGAACGTCAACATCTGGTCGCACACGAACGGCAGGGTGTGCGGGATGTCGTAGGTGAGATCGTCGTAGAGATGCCATTCGAGGCTGGTCGACGAATAGGAAACCTCGGCCGGCTTCATGGCGGCATCCAGCCCGGCGGTGAAGCGCTGATACGAAGTATCCCGGTCGAGCCGGATCTCCTCGATCTCGACATCGGGCCAGCCCCAGTTCTCGGCCTGCGCGGCGATATAGGGCGTCGCCACGTCCCAGATGTACTGGTCCTGGTTGTTCATGCGGGTCTGGCGACCCTTGTTGTTGGCCGCTGCGACGCGGGTATGGTCGCAGTGATACCCGAACACCTTGTCGATCAGCGTGTCGACACGGCCGCGATAGAGCGCGAGGCGCGCCGCCAGGTTGGAATCGCAGTGCCAGCCCAGGAGCATCGACTCGTCGAAGCCGTGGATGTCGAACATGTCCTCGCGCAGCGCTGCCTGGAAGTCACCCAGCGCGTCGTACTTCATCGGCATGAAATTATGGACCACCTGGTTCAGGTGATAGCGCACCGACCAGTCGCGCAGCTTGGCGAGGTTGCCCGCCGGATCGCGCCGGTCGAAGGCCGCTTCCCAAAGCATCTCCGGCAGTTCGAAGCGCGGGATCTGGTAGAAGCCGTCGGGCACGGCGCCCAGGATCTCGCTGAGCGATTCGTTCTCTACGCGCGGCACCAGCAGCATGTCGGTGTTGGTGTAGAGGATCCACCGGTTCTTCGGATTGGACCGCCGCAGCGCCACGTTGCGCGACTGCGATTCCAGCGCGACCAGATGGGTCTTCGACTTGAGATGGGCGTGCTGCTCGGGACGGATCCTGAGGATCCGCATCACCTTCTTGGTCTTCTCCGTCAGCGTGTCGTGGATCGCCTCGGGAAACGTCGGATGATCGTCCGGCGTGTTGTAGTCGACGAAGAGAATCTCGTCGTTCGGGTCCGACATGACCTCGGAAATCGCATTGAAGCTGATCGCGGCACGCTTGTGCAGATTGTAGCCGTGGGTGTCGTTGCGGCCGTAGAGGATGACGGAAAACATGCTACCTCACGCGACGGGCGATGGGCTTGACGTTGGAACTCAGGATACGCGCGCGAGTTCGTTGCGCGCAGCGGCATACTCGACGAGGTCGTGCGGTCCCTGCTCGACGACTTCCTGCCAGCGCGAGCGCGCCGCGGCAGGGTCGGTAGCGGACTTGAGGACGGCCATCTGGAACAGGGCCTCCGCACGACGCCCGGTCGTATCGGCCTGGGCGAGTGCGGACTCTTCCGTAACTGCGCCGGCTTGCAGGGCCAGCAGCGTCTCGGGCCATCCGTCCAGGGCGTCCGCGGCGGCCGCTGGCGGCCGGCCGGTTCTGATCCTCGCCGTGTTGAGATAGAGCTTCCAGTACGGGTCACGGGGATCGGCCAGGCTCGCCGCCTCCAGGTGTGGAATGGCGGCCTCGTAGTCGGCGAGGCGAAGCGTCAGGCAGGCGCAGGCTGCCGGGCGATCGCTCGCGGTCTCGAGCTGCAACCGCCAATCCGCATTGGCCTCGGTGATCTTGCCCAGGGCCATGTTCACGATGCCACGCGTGCTCAGTGCCGCCGCATCCCGCGGCCGGGCCGCCAAGACCTGATCCAGCAGCTCCACCGCATCCTGATGGCGGCCGAGCGCCACCAGAGCCTCGGCTTTCAGGGCGAGCAGTTCGGGCAGGCCGGGACGAAGCTTGAGCGCGCGATCGTAGTCGGCGAGCGCCCGTTCGGCATCGCCCTGCGCCAGGTACGCGTTTCCGCGGGCTATGAGGGGCAGGACGTTGCGCCGGAGCGATTGCCGGGCCGAACTGTAGGAGATGATCTCCGAAATGTAGGGACCGCGCTGGCGGGCATAGAACGGCCGGTCCGGCGGGCCGGGGCGATTGCGCGCGCGCGACAACCGTGCGGCATCGTATCGGGCCCGTGCGAGGCTCTCCTGCCCTGTCAGGTCGAGCATCGCGCCCTCGGCTTCGAGGGCATCGGCAAAGTCCGGATCAAGCGCCGCCGCTTCGGCGAACATGCTGGCGGCAAGCGGGATGTTTCCGGTACGGGCCACGATGCGCGCCCGCAGATAGAGTGCACGAGCCTTACTGAGTTCGATCGAGAGAGGCTTTTCGTCCCCCTCTGCCGATCGAGTGCTACGACGCAGAGAGTCGCGCAATGAGCCTGACAGCCGTTCCAGCAGAGACAATTCGGTCACTTTTAGTGAATTCCCAGACCGCCAGCCGCTTCTCCAGCCGCCGTCCATCGCAGCCGGGGCCATGAGTGCGGCTCATCCGTGCGACCAGGCAACCGGTCATAGCAAGCAGGCGGGATTGCGTTAGGCATTTGACGACTCGGTCGGCTAACTCACGGCAAAAGAGGCGTCAAGCGCGTGTTCACTTCTCGTCGGCCGGGTTCCCCGGCCAACAGGCTCCGGCCCTTCGAAAGACCACCCACAGCGGTCAAACCAGGACCCGGAACCCTATTGTAGTCGGTTCTTCTATGCTACGCCCTGCCGGCTTAAGCCAGTGCCCAAGGGCACGATCGGCGGTTTCAGCCCCATAAAGTTGCCAGCGGACCAGCGACCCGAAAAAATGACCAAAAGAGCGTTTCTGACAGGCGCCTCCGGCCAGGATGGCTCGTATCTGGCCGAGTTTCTGCTGGCAAAGGGATATGACGTCCACGCCATCGTGAGGCGAAGCTCCGTTTTCACCTCCCAGCGGATCGACCACATCCTCAATCACCCCAATTTCCATACTTATCTTGGTGATTTGACCGATTCGAGTAACCTGCACCGCCTGCTGGGTCGCATAGAGCCTGAAGAAATCTACAATCTCGCCGCTCAGTCCCATGTCGCCGTGTCCTTCGAGGTACCGGAGTACACCGCCGAGGTCGATGCCATCGGCTGCCTGCGGCTCCTGGATGCGATCAAGGACCTCGGGATCAAGCCGCGCTTCTACCAGGCCTCGACCTCGGAACTATTCGGAGGCGAGATCGGCACCCAGCCGCAGAGCGAGCAGACAAAATTCCACCCCCGCTCGCCCTATGCCGCCGCCAAGCTCTACTCCTACTGGGTAACGACCAATTATCGCGAAGCCTACGGCCTGTTCGCCTGCAACGGCATCCTCTTCAATCACGAGTCTCCCCGCCGCGGCGAAACCTTCGTCACCAAGAAGATCACCAAGGCCGCCGCCCGCATCGCGCAGGGCCGCCAGAAGCAGCTCGTGCTCGGCAACCTCGAGGCCAAGCGCGACTGGGGTTATGCCAAGGATTATGTCGAGGCGATGTGGCTGATGCTGCAGCACGAGAAGCCCGACGACTACGTCATCGCCACCGGCGAAGTCTATTCGGTGCGGGAGTTCGTCACCATGGCGTTCGACGTCGCCGGCATCCGGCTGGAGTGGCGCGGCACGGGCGTTTCGGAGCAAGCGCTGGACGCCCGCACCGGCGAGGTCCGGGTGATCGTCGATCCGAAGTACTATCGTCCGGCCGAAGTCGATTACCTGCAGGGGGACGCGTCCAAGGCGCAGCGCATCCTCGGCTGGAAGCCCAAGACGAGCCTGCAGCAACTTGTCCGACTGATGGTCGAATACGACCTGAAGCACGACGGCTACAGCGGTGAGCACGGATGATCCTCGTTCTCGGCGCCACCGGCTTCCTCGGCAAGCGCGTCATCCGCCAGCTCGAAGCCGCGAAGCACGACTTCACCGCGACCTCACTCTCCTCCGGCACCGACCTACGCGATCGGGCGCAGACCCTCGAACTGTTCGAGACGGTCAAGCCGGCCTGCGTGCTGAACTGCGCGGCCTATGTCGGCGGCATCCAGTTCGGCCTCAAGCATCAGGCGGAGATGTTCCGCAACAACCTCCTGATGACCATCAACCTGCTCGAGGCCGCCACGACGACGAAGGTCCGGCGCGTGGTCAATCCGATCTCCAACTGCGCCTACCCCGGCGACGCCACCCTCTTCCGCGAGGACGAATTCTGGGACGGGCCGCTGCACGACTCGGTGATGACCTACGGCTTCGTCCGCAAGGCTTCCTGGGTCGGCTCCTGGGCCTATGCGCAGCAGTACGGCCTCGACGTCGTAAATCTCATCCTGTCGAACATGTACGGACCCGAGGATCATTTCGAGGCGGAGCGCTCGCATGCGCTCGGTGCTCTGATCATGAAATTCGCCCGCGCCAAGGCGACCGGCGCGCCCGAGGTGGTGGTCTGGGGCTCGGGCAAGCCGGTGCGCGAATGGCTGCATGTCGATGACGGCGCCGAGGCGATGATCCGCGCCATCGACGCTCCGGCTACGACCCACATCGTCAACATTGGCGTCGGCAAGGGCATCTCGATCCTGGAGCTTGCCGAAATGATCGGTGAAGCCGTCGGCTACAAGGGCAGGATCGTGCTCGATCCCTCCAAGCCCGACGGCGCCCCGTTCAAGACCGTCGACGGTGCGCGGGGCGCCCAGTTGCTGGGCTGGAGCCCGAGCCGCGGGCTGCGCCAGGGAATTAACGACACGGTCGCCTGGTATGTCGGGCAAGGAGCAGCACCATGAGCATCGTCGAGATCAAGGAAGGCGACATCGTGCTCGCGCGCCACATACCCGCCGATGCGGCCTGGGCCGGCGGTCTCAAGTTCTTCTCGCAGGACGAGGATTTCATCCAGGTCGGCACCTGGGGCTATCCGTCCGGCACCCTCCTGAAGGCGCACATCCACAACGAGGTGCCGCGGCAGGTCTTCTGGACCCAGGAAGTGCTGTATGTCCGCAAGGGATCGATCAGGGCATCCGTCTACAACACCGCCGAGAAGAAGGTTGCCGAACTGACCATCGGCACGGGCGACATCGCCATCCTGCTGCGCGGCGGACACGGCTACGAGATCCTCGAGGACGGCACCGAAGTCCTCGAAGTGAAGAATGGCCCCTATGTCGGCGCGGACAGGGACCGCAGGCGGTTGTGAGCGCCAACTTCTTCTTCGATGAGGCGGCACTGGCCCATCGCGGCAAGAACGTCATCATCGGCAAGACGGTCCGCATCCGCTATCCCGAGCTCGTCCGACTGGGCGACAACGTCATCATCGACGACTTCTCCTACATCTCCACCGCCCTGGAGTGCGACGACTACGTCCACATCTCCGCCGGCGCCAAACTGATCGGCGGGCGGCAGGCCACGGTCCGCTTCGGGCAGTTCTCGACCCTGGCGCCGAACGTCGTGCTGGCCGCCGGCAGCGACGACTATGTCGCCGGCATCGCCACGCCGCTGGTGCCGCGCCACGTGAAGGGCGCGGTCGAGGTGGGCGACATCAACTTGGGGCGGCACTGCATCGTCGGCGCCAACTCGACCGTGCTGCCCAATGTCACGTTCGGCGACGGCGCCTGCCTCGGCGCGCAGTCTCTGGCGAAGAAGACTCTTGACGCCTGGACGCTTTACGGCGGCGTGCCGGCGCGCAAGCTGCGCGACCGCGACAAGGACGCGATCCTCGCCCTCGAAGAGCAATTCTGGAAGGAAGTCGGGAATGGTTGACCATTTCATCATGCAGATGCGCCCCCTCTTCGGCGAGGAAGAGAAGAAGGCGATCTGCGACTACATGGATGAAGACGGCTTCATCACGGAGTTCAAGCGGACCGCGCAATTCGAGCAGATGATTGCCGACTTTACCGGCGCGAAGCATTGCATCGTGGTCAACAACGGCACGATAAGCCTGACCCTGGCGGCGATGGCGGTGGGCGTCGTCGCTGGCGACGAGGTGATCGTTCCCAACTACACGATGATCGCCAGCCCCAACGCGGTGAAGATGTTCGGCGCCGTCCCGGTGTTCGTCGACGTCGAGCCGGACACGCTCTGCCTCGACATCGAGCTGGTGAAGAAGGCGATCACGCCGAAGACCAAGGCGATCATGCTGGTCTCGGCGAACGGCCGGCCGCCATCCGTTGGCATCGCCGCCTTCGAGGCGCTGGCGAAAGAGAAGGAAATCGAGCTGATCGAGGACTCTGCACAGTCGTTGGGCTCCTGGTTTCCCGACGGCCGCCATGTCGGCCGCGCCGGCCGCGTCGGCAGCTTTTCCTTCTCCTCGCCCAAGATCGTGTCCACCGGCCAGGGCGGCGCCCTGATCACCGACGACGACGAGATCGCCCGCCGCCTGCGCCGCCTGAAGGATTTTGGCCGCTCGGGCGGCGGCAACGACATCCACGATTCGATCGGCTTCAACTTCAAGTTCACCGAGCTGCAGGCCTGCATCGGCATAGAGCAGATGCGCAAGGTGCCGGCCCGCGTGATCCGCAAGAAGGAGATCTGGAAGCGCTACCAGGAGAAGCTCGCGGGGATCGACGGCGTCTCGCTGTTCCCGCACGATCTGACGCTGACCGCGCCGTGGTTCATCGACGTCCGCGTCGAGCGGCGTGAAGGACTGATCGACTATCTGAAGCAGCGCAACGTCGGCACGCGCGTGATGTACCCGCCGATCACCCGACAGGCCGCCTACGACCTGCCCGGCGACTATCCGGTCTCGGAGGATGTCGGCCGGCGCGGCCTGTGGCTTCCCTCCGCCGTCCAGCTTTCGGACGAGGAAATCGACCATGTCTGCGCGGCGATCCGCGACTTCTACGAGGGCCCGAAGAACCGCTGAAGCCGGTACTTCAGGCGACCGTAAAGACCCCGGGAGATCTCCTTCCGGGGCAAAGGCCGAAAGCGGCCGAACAGCCGCGCCTCGCGAATCTTCAGGCGCACCGCCGGACCGTTGCCGCGGAACCGGCCGAACCGGACCGCCTTGCTCTCGGGTGGCATCTCCAGCCAGATCCCGACGGGCTCCTTGCTGGCCCTGACGAGAGTCGGCGGGCGATAGGTCTGGTCGATCGCCTCGACGACGAGGTCGCCCTGGAGGACGTCGAGCGACAGGAAGATCCAGCGCCGCTCCGACGTCTTCGGCGGTAGCAGCTTGTCGGGCAGGCTGAGCGCCGCGACATTGTCCACGACGCCCTTCGCGCCCTCGATGACGCCCGCCTCGTCGCGGCTCGCGATCGGTGCGACCCAAACCCAGTCGAGCGGCAGATTCGTGATCTCGCTCGCGCCCTCGGCCGGGTCCTGGTCGTTCCGCTTGGCATGCAGCGCCGTCAGGCCGGCCCGCACTTTCTCGGCCCGCCTCGACGCTTCCCCGTCCAGCGCCGGAGCGGGCGCATTCGCAGCGCCCATGTCGACATGCCAGATGCGATCGCCGTCCCGCCTCCACGCGAAGCCGCCCAGCCCCCATTTGTCGGGATTGAGATAAGGCAGGCCGACCTCCGTCACGTAGGACTGGCTGTCATAGGCGCCGCCGGCGTTCACATAGGACTGGGTATGACTGATGTGGAAGATGCGTCCCAGCAGCTCGCAATCCATCCCGGCGTCCATGCAGGTCCAGCACAGGCGCGAATCGAGGTGTAGCTTGGAGAAGTCGATGGCTTCGTCGAAGCCGCGCAGGCCGGTCATCGTCGCCCGGTCCATCATCAGGAAGTCGCCTGACGCATTGGTGTAGGGCGGCCGGTCGTAGGGCGGCTCCGAGCATGTGTCGACCGAGACGATGTTCGCCGGATCCTCGATCTCGGCCGGGGTCGCGGAGACGAAGTCGATGTCGGCGCGGATGTTGACACGCTCGGCGCGGTAGAGCCGGTTCCCGACCAATCCTCCGCGAGCGATGCGATCGGCAAGCGCGCGGCCGAAGAAGCAGTCGCCGCCCGTGACGACGAGGTAATCGGCCTCGCTCGTCCTGACCGCGGCGTTGATCGCCGGGTTGAGCATGATCGGCATCGGCCCTTGGCAGATCGCCTTGTGTACTTCCGGCGCCACGACCACGCAGCGGACATAGGGGAAACGCTCGACCAGGATCGGCGCCAGGAGCGGATTATCGGCCGGCGGATTCCATTCGACGAAGGCGACCCGGAACTCGTATCCGTCGCGCGTCAGCACCGCGCGATTGTAGGCAATGGCGGCGAGCAGTTTCTCCGTCCATTGCGGCTCGTAGTTGTCGTTGCGGCCGAGGATGATCGCCTCGATGACGGTCATCGCAAAGCCTCCTCCCGCTACTTCGTCAGCAGGTAATAGGCCGTGTTACCGGAGGCGAAGAGCGTGGAGAACTCCGGCGGCAGGCTCTCGATCTCCGCATCGCTCACCACGTCACGCGGCGAGAAGCTTTTCACCTTGAAGCCGACATGGGCGAAGATGCGCTCGAGCATGCTGCGGCTTGGCATCAGGGCGAACTCGCCATCGAAGCAGCACTTGTATTTCGACGAATCGGCCAGCGCCATGATCGCCTCGTCGCTGTCGACGATGTGCGAATGGACGACCGCGCCTTCCCTCACCAGGTTGAACAGCGCCTGCGCGCCGCCGACCGGATCGAGAAGGTGATAGAAGAGCCCGGAGCAGAAACCGATGTCGAACGGCTCGGGTGGCTTGAAGCCATGCAGGCCGCTCAACTCGAAGCGAATGTCCCGAACGGCCTTGACGTCTGAACACTGCTGGAGAAACCGGGCCTGCTCGATCGACGGCCCGTCGATATCGACGCCGACCATCCGGGCGCCCTGCCGCGCCATCTCCATCGTGTGGAAGCCGGAGGCGCACGCCACGTCGACGATGCGTTTGCCGCTTATGTCACCGAAGCCGGTCTTAAGAAGATGGAACATGATCTTCTGGTTGAGCCTGTGCATCGGCATGATGCCGTCGATCGTCGCCTCGACCTTGGCGCCCTGCCCCAGGTCGTAGGAATAGTGCCAGTAGTCCCAGGTCCTGGCCTTGAGACGGCGAAACTCCGCCGCGTCGACATTGTCCAGACGAGCGACCGAATGCAAGACACCAATCGCCCGGCTTCCGTCGGCCGCTGCATTTCGAACCATCAAGACAGGGCGCCCCGCAGGCTTCTCCAGAAGGACGCGCACCTTCCCTCGAAAGGGAGCAGCAAGAATGACTTTGCCGCCGCACTCGCCATGGCTCTTTAGGTCCAAGCACTCGACACGCACGGTGCCCGACTTGATCTCGACATCTGCTTCCACGACCTTCGGCAACTTCTGCCAGAATCCCGATAGCGGCAGCGAGAACCCATAGTCCCATTGCTTCGAGGCAATCTCGAATCCTAGGGCATTCCCCGTTGCGTTCACACGAGTATCCTTGAACACCTCAAAGCTCGACAGGCTGACTTCACGCATTCTGATCAACACTTTCCGTTATGCCGGCTTTTAGCCCAGCTTGCGGAAATAGCCTCCGGGAGTCGATGTGAAGGGAAACTTCTTCAACTGAGGCCTGTTGGCGCCGAAATAGTCGTCAAAAGCCGCGCTCTCGCCTGGAAATCCATCCATACCGTACTCGTCGAGCAAGACGATGCCACCCGGCGAGACGAGCGGATAGAGATGACGAAGCGCTGCCAGAGTCGGATCGTAGAGATCCATATCCAGATGCAGTAGCGAGATCCGGATACCGGGGTTTGTTTTCACATACTCCGGAATGCTGACCGAGGCGTCTCCCTTAACGAGTTCAACTCGCTTCACCCGCGGAACCATCGAATCGCGCTGAGTAATCTCGACGAGCTTTTGCAAGGTGGGAAGGAAGTCGCTGGAATTCCAACCGCCGACAACTTTACCTCTCTTCTCGTTCGGAAGACCGTCCTTCTCCGCCAGATTGACGAATCCCTCGAAAGTATCGAACCCGATCACCCTTTTGAGAGAGTCGGCCGGGCAAAGCACTTCGATCAACTTCACAAACGTCAACAAGGACATGCCCTTGAAGACGCCGCACTCGACGATGTGCCCGGGGATGTCCATCACCTCGTTGAATATCTGCACGTGCGAGAGGAACTTGCCGAAATTCACCCTGCGCAGAAACAGCATGAAATTCTCGATGACATCTTCCTGTCCGATGCCACCTTCCTTGATCACGTTGACGGTGTCCTCCCAGATCTTGCTGTCAAAGCCAGTGCTCGCACCCATGCGCGTGGGATCAGCCTTAAAATCGGTCATTGCACGTATTCCGGGTAAGAAGAGCTGAACGAATCATTGAGATAGAGACCTTCCGGATAGTTCCGCTCAATGCTCTCCAGGGCGAGCGCATCGTCGAAGCGGATCTGGATGTTGAGCCTTGGTCTGCTCGTCGTGTTCAATTCGCTTCGGTGAACAAGAAGCGTGCTGAACAACAGCGCTTGCCCGGCCATGACGTTCGCAGATTCAAACTGATGAGCTGCGGCAATTTCCTTCGCGTTGGCGATGCTGAAGGATTTCGCCCCACTTCCCGCAGGATCTTCTTCACGAACCTTCAGGACTCCCCACTTATGACTTCCCTTGATCCAGGAAGGTGGACCGTGTCGCAGCTCGGTGTCAAACAACGGCAGCCACAGGGTAACGCCGCTCAGGCTTCCTTGGATGTAAGGGAAGTCCTGGTGGATCGGGAGCAAAAACCGCTCTTCCTCAGGTAGATCGATACGAACATTGACGAAGGTGCAGCAGGAGACGACGCGAGCGGCCATTACGGACTGGGCCAGCCTGACGAGCCAGGGATGACAAGCCAATTGCCGAGCAGCAGGAAAGCGTCGCGAAATCTTGTAGAGCTTCCCTACCGTGCTTCTATTGAGCTTGGCCAGTTGCACGAGCGCGTCTGGCAGCTCCCTGACTGCACCTATCTCCGGCGAGACGGCCTCGACCCATTCGCTCATCTCCTGAATCATCTTCTGGCGCAGAGAATCAACGTCCGATGGCAGGTCGATCAAGCAGACTCCATCACGCTCATATTCTGCGCGCACGGTCGCAAGCTCCGGTTGGTTGATTTTAGTGTTCAATCCGATCACTCCAGCCAATCCCGCGCGACCTATCCATCAAAATGCCAGCTGCGACTCTTAGACCCTCAGAAACCCCATTTTATCGACTCCGGGGCCGGATGGGCATTATTTGCCAACCCAACATAGCGTGCAACGCGGTCGGCTTCTCCCAGTGACCGAGCCGACTTGGCCATGAGTATGAATGCCCGGTAGCAGGATCTCCAATCGGCATTCAGGCTGGTCGTGAAGGTGGTGCAGATATCGATAGCTTCTGAAAATTTGCCCGAGGCGAAGGCACCCTTCGCCATTTCGAGGGCAATCTTGTCCCGCGGCGCATACCGCAAATTCTTGACGATCTCCTGCTCGAAGCGTCCGTCTAGGAATGGAACGACGTGCTGCCAAGCTTTCACCCTATCGGGCTCAGGCGCGCCAAGATACTCGTCGATACAGGCTTCCAACTGCCCCGGCGCCGCAGCGACATGGCCGAGGCAGTGACGCCGATAGAGATATTCGACCGTCTCAGGCGGCAGAGAGGTCTTCGCGAGCCCTTCCTCGTATGAGGAAGAAACGTCCTCACGGCGAATTTCCATCTTTTTGTCGCGCCGGGCCACGAAGCAAGCAGCCTTCGCCTGCCTTGCAACGGCATCCCCCTTCCATGGAGAAGATGGCTGCATCACCATTTCGATACCGGCGAATCCGGCCTGCTCTAGATACATCTCGACCGCGCCGGGAGATGGCACACCCACGATCGACGATCGAACGGCGGACCCATCGTAGAAATCCGACTCGAATTTGCAGCCGATCACGCCAATCCGGCGCTCTGCATCGTCGAAATAGGCAATGTCCTTGGGCTCGACCTCCGACAGCAAGGCTTTCTCGTGATGTTCGCTGAGGCATTGCGTCTCGATAAAAATCAGCCGGCTGCAAACCTTCGCAAGCTTCCTGGACGCCTCTCCGAGGCTTTCCACATGATGCAGAAGCCCCGTGCAGATCACGACATCGAACTGCTCGTCGCCCAATCCGTCGAGAGCCGCCTGTCGATACTCGACCTTGCTAGGAATCCTCAATATCCGGCGAACGGCTTTCCCCTTGTCGATGTTTCGCTGGCGCGGCTCAAATCCAACGAAGCGTCGGAACGGCAGATCGGCCAGGTGTTCAATCAACCAGCCATCGTAGCAACCGACATCCGCGATCGACATCGAGGCCATCTCGGCCAGGGAAAAGGTTTCAATCAGGGTCTGTCTGACGAGTGCGCCAAGATTTTGGATTCGACCGGCGAGGCTTTCCTCCAAGGTTACCGTAACGCCCCGGCCCCGCCACACTCCCGAGTTATACGGACCGGCGGCGTTCAGAGCCTCGAATTCCTCTGGCGTCAGATTGTCCTGTGCGCTCATTCACGCGCCTCCCATAGGCGTCTCAATTTATGTAGCAACTCGCGACACGGTCCGGCATGCGGCTCACCTCCAGCGAGGCCGCTCAAGGCAACTAAATGTCGCGCCTACCCGTAAACGCCCGCTCAAGGTTCCTCGGATGGTCCACCTTCACTACACCAGACCTGACCCGAAGGTTGTCTTTGCCGTTGTCCGTGAAGAGGATCGGACTGAGCTGGCGCGTGACGCATAGTGAAAAGAAAGCATTCGACCAGTCTATGTCGTCAACCACGACTGTCGCTTCAGGACTCAACCTTGGCCAAGCCGCGGCAATTTCGGCCGAGAGGAAGTCCATCGAATGGTCGCTGTCGTGGAGATAGAGATCGAACGTCTCGGAACGGGTCGGGATGACTTCGAGGCTGTTGCCCTCTACGAAATCCCAGTACTTCTTGAGATAGTCCGGAATGATGAAGCCGGGCTTGAGCGTGCGCTCGTAGAGCTCGGAGTCGCCGACCAGCGGATGACGCAGCGCGGTTTCGGCAGACACGCCCGCGCGGATTGCCGAGTCGGGAAGGTCGATCGAGACGAGGCGCCCCTTCCCGTTGCGATGCAGGCCCGCGAGGAGAAACGACGTGTTGCCGCCGTAATAGACGCCGGTTTCCAGCACCGCTGCCGGCTTGAGATGGCGGACCAATACGTAGATCAGGATGCGCTCGAAGGCGAACCAGTCGGCCGAATCGATCGTCTCGCGCGCGAAGATCGCCTTGGTAAAGCCGTGCTCCTCACGCACCTTGCGCAGTCGAGCATTGATGCCGGACAGAAACTCTTCGTCTTCAGAAATCTCATCGTAGTAGGAACGCAGGATATCCGGAGTGATGCTCAGGTAATCGGAAAGGCGGTCGAGATTCCAGAGGTTGCACTTGCGGGTGTCGATGATGTCCATGTCTCACCCTTTGCGCGGCGATCCGGCCAGTCGATCCAGGATGCCAGCAGCATCCAGCGCGAAAAGCTTGTGATAGAAATCCGACGACTGCCCGACCTTCAGCGAATACCCTTGCGGAGCGACGGGCTCCACGGCGAGGCGAAGGCCCTGCTCCACGGCGAGCTGGCAGACGGAGGCGTAGAGGCCGGTCGCGGGGAAATGATCCTCCACGACGAGGACGCGCTCGTGCTTCGCCAGCAAAGGCGACAGCTTCGGCCCATCCAGGGAGTGGATCTTGTTCATGACCAGAACGCCCAGCTCGGGGCGGGCCTGCTTCGCCTTCATGCATTCCTGGACGAGGCTGCCGTAGGAGACGAGCAGCGGCGCACCCTTCTCGCCTTCGAGATAGAGAAAATCGCCGTCGGCGCCGGGAATGGAGGGCGTGCCCTTGGCGATGCGGATGTAGGCCGAGTTCTCGCGCCCGATGACCAGGTCGAGGGCCTTCTCCGCGAACTCGACCGACGAGGTGGCGTAGACGTCGATGCCCGGCAGGCCCTTCAGCATGCCCCATTCGTCGACGATATGGTGCGTCGGCCCGAGCGGCGCATTGTCGAAGCCGGCGGACGTGCCGAGCAGGATCACCTTGTTCTCGTGCAGGACGATGTCGTCCCGGATCTGCTCCAGGCAGCGATGGATCAGGAAGTTCGAAATCGTATAGACGACCGGCAGGAAGCCCAGATTGCACAGGCCGCCGGCGACGCCAATCAGGTTCTGCTCGGCAATGCCCACGTTGAGGAAGCGCTTGGGAAAGGCCTCCTCGATCGGCTCGACGAGGTTGATGCCCATGTCGCCGGTCAGGAAGAACAGGCGCTCGTCCGTCTTCATGCGGGCGAGGAGCGCGTTCAGGATCTTGCCTCTCACGACACGCCTCCCTTCAGCGCCGCGAGGGCCTGCTCGTAGGTCTCCTTGTTGAGGGACCGGTAGTGCCAGATCGGTTGGTTCTCGGCGAAGGGCACGCCCTTGCCCTTGGTCGTGTTGGCGATGATGACGCTCGGCTTGTCGCCCGTGCGGATGGTGGCGATCGCACTGGTCAGGGCCGCCAGGTCATGGCCGTCGATGTCATGCACGGCGAAGCCGAAGCCGCGGAAGCGATCGGCCAGCGGCTCGAGGTTGATGACCTCCTTCGTCGCCTTGATGCTCGAGATGCGGTTGTTGTCGACGATCGGGATCAGCCGGTTGAGCTTCTGGTGGTGGGCCAGCATCAGGGCCTCCCAGACCGCGCCCTCCTGGATCTCGCCGTCGCCCATGACGCAGAAGACGAGCGCATCGTCGAAACCCTTCGAGCGCAGCCCGATCGCCGCGCCGACCGCCACCGGGAGACCATGGCCCAACGCGCCGGTCGAATGCTCGACGCCCGGCACGGCATGGCTGACATGGCCTGCCAGCTCGCTGCCGTTCTGGTGATAGGTGGCGATGGTCTCCGCATCGAGCAGGCCGAAATGATGCATCACCGAATAGGTGCAGGCGGCGCCATGGCCCTTGCTGACGATCACCCGGTCGCGGCCGTTGTCGCCCCGCCGGATCGCACCGACGTCGCACGCGCCGTAGGCGGCAATCAGGATCTCGACCATCGACATCGACGTGCCGAGATGGCTGGCCTGCCCTTCGAGCAGGATCTTCAGGATCGTGCGGCGAACGTCGGCCGGATCGGGAAGGTTGGGACGCGCCGTCATTGAACTATTTCTCTCCTTCCCGGAAATACTCGAGCAGCTCCGCGACCCCGTCCTGGAGGGAGGTCTGCGGCGCCCAGCGAAGCTCGCGCTTCACCCTGTCGTTCACCGGGTTCCTGATGCTGATCGCCGAGGCATCACGCTCGGTCACCTGAAGCTGCTTGCCGAGCCGGCTCCGCGCCGCCGCAGCGCCGGCCAGGACGGGCCGATCAAGACGAAGATTCGCGGCGACGCCTCGGCTCCCTCCGCCCGTGAGACCGCCCCTGCCCCGCGCGCGGCCCCTGCCCCGCGCGAGACTCCCGCTGCTCGCGACGCTACGGCAAGACCGGCGCGCAGCGCTGCGCCACGCCCGGAAACCAGGCAGGAACCTCGTCAGGAGCCTCGTCAGGAGCCTCGCCGCCGCGATGACGATGATGGTCCCAAGGTCAAGGGGCTCGGCGACCATGTGCCTGCATTCCTGATGCGCCCGGTGAAAGTCGGTTAAGCTTCCGCCATCAACTTCAAATTAACGCGTTAAGGACGATACCTTGTTGCGACGCTGCGGTACGCAGCGACTGACGAACCGGCGAACGCCACCGTATTGCGGACAGGATGTCCCGTTTCTCAGGTGATGCGAGGTTCCCGTGCTCCAGCGCGGGCCTCCCTGTGCGAGCGGTGGCAGATGAGCGAAGACACGCAGGTATCCAACCCGTCTTGCGACATCGCTTATCGCGTTGTCGCGGCGATGCGCGAGCATGGCTCGCCCAGCTATCCCCGCGCCTTCGAAGTCTGGTACGCCCATCTCAGCGGCGAGATGCCGGCCGTCAGCATGGCGATGAACGCGATTATCGCCAGCAGCGAAGGCAAGGTCGG
>OFDN01000140.1_pt1 | contig 69717 bp, 61 predicted proteins | sample 1520971 | NCBI WGS metagenome assembly OFDN01 (sample SAMEA94257418, study PRJEB24077) | hot springs metagenome | biome: Aquatic biome; feature: Geographical feature; material: Water | place: India | collected 2012-06-12 | depth 5 m
CTCGCCAACCATCCGAAGATCCGCAAGCTCTCCTTCACCGGCTCGACCGAGGTCGGGAAGGTGATCATGCGCGCCGCCGCCGAGCGCATCGTGCCGGTGTCGCTCGAACTGGGCGGCAAGAGCCCTTCGATCGTCTATCCGGATGCCGACGAGGATTGGGCGGTCGACGGCATCATCAATGCGATGCGCTTCACGCGTCAGAGCCAGAGCTGCACCGCCGGCTCGCGCATGTTCCTGCACGAGGACATCTTCGACAGCTTCCTCGCGAAGCTCGAGAAGAAGACCACCGCGCTCAAGATCGGCGATCCGCTCGACGAGGCGAGCGACATCGGCAGCATCATCAACAACAAGCAGTACAGCAAGGTCTGCAAGTACGTCGAAGACGGCCTCGCCCGTTCCGACGCCAAGCTGGTGTTCGGCGGCCTGCCGCCCAAGACCGGGCCGCTGAGCGAAGGCTACTTCACCATGCCGACCGTGTTCGCCGACCGCTCGAACGACTGGCGCCTGGCCCGCGAGGAGATCTTCGGGCCGGTGCTGGTGGCGATCCGCTGGAGCGACGAGGCCGAGGCGATCCGCATGGCCAACGACAGCCATTACGGTCTCGCCGCCTATGTCTGGACGCACGACATCGGCAAGGGCCTGCGCGCCGCGCACGCCATCGAGTCGGGCTGGGTGCAGGTCAACCAGGGCGGCGGCCAGACGCCGGGCATGTCCTACGGCGGTTACAAGCAGTCCGGCCTCGGCCGCGAATTCTCGCTGGAAGGCATGCTCGACAGCTTCACCCAGCGCAAGAGCGTGACGGTGAACCTCGCTGTCTAGGCAGTGAGCAATGTCCCTCGCTGACGTTCGGGATGACAACTCGTGTCATCCCGAGCGCAAGCGAGGGATTCTTCTCTTATTCTGGCACCCGTTTGTGATGCTCGGTCGCGCCCTGATAGGCGTGACCGATGCGGTAGAGCATTGCTTCGTCGAACGGTCGGCCGACGAGCTGCAGGCCGATCGGCGCGCCGTTCGTATCGAAGCCGCAGGGCACTGACAACGCCGGCACGCCGAGCGTATTGAACGGTCGAGTGAGGCCGGTGAAGCCCGCCACCATCTTCAGCACGGCCGGCCCGCCCTTGGTCTCGGTATCCGTCTCCTCGATGGTCGGCAGGGGGAAGGGGATCGCCGGTAGCAGCACGGCATCGACGCCGTCCATCGCCGTCGACAGGAACTCCTTCACGAAATGCGCCCGCAGGCGCAGCGCGTCGATGTACTGCGTCGCCGGGATGAAGAAGCCCGCCTCCATGCGCGTGCGCACCTGGTTGGCGTAGAGCTCGGGCGTCTTCTCCATCCACGGCCGGTGCATCGCGGCCGCTTCGCACTTCACCATCACCTCGGCCGCGCGATAGAGCGCGGTGAAGTCGGGCAGGGTGACGGTCGATACCTTCGCCCCGAGGCGTCCCAACGTGTCGGCCGCGGCCTGCACCGCCGCGCCGATCTGCGGATCGAGCGGAGCAAGCCCTTCCTTCGGCAGCGCGAGACCGATCCGCAGGCCCGCGACGCCGCCCTCGAGCAGCGCCTCGTAGTCGGGCACCGGCTTCTCGCTGGTCGTCGAATCCTCGGGATCGTGGCCGGCGATGACGGCGAGCATGCGGGCATTGTCGCGCACGGTGCGCGTCAGCGGTCCAACATGGTCGAGGCTCCACGAGCGCGCAACCGCGCCGGCGCGGCTGACGCGGCCGTAGGTCGCCTTCATGCCAACCACGCCGCACGCCGCCGCGGGAAGTCGGATCGAGCCGCCGGTGTCGGAACCCAGCGCGCCATAGACCATGCGCGCGCCCACCGAGGCGCCCGAGCCGCTGGAACTGCCGCCGGTCACGCGCGTCTGGTCCCACGGATTGCGGCAATGACCGTGATGGACGTTGTGACCGGTTGGGCCGGCGGCGAATTCCGCCATGTTGAGGAAGCCGAGCTCCACCACGCCCGCCGCGTCGAGCTTGCCGAGCACCGTCGCCGTCACCGGCGCGACCCAGTCGCCGCGGATCCGGCTGCCGCCGGTCGAGACCTCGCCCTTGCGGTAGTACATGTCCTTGTGCGCCATCGGCACACCGTGCAGCGGCCCGCGCCGCTTGCCGGCGGCCAGTTCGGCATCCATCGCCCTTGCCTGTTCGAGTGCCTTCTCGCGATAGACGCGCAGGAAGGCGTTGACCCTCGGCTGCCACGCGTCGATTCGGGCGAGGCAGGCTTCGGTCGCGGCGACCGACGTGGTGCGGCCGTCGGCGATGGCATCGGCGATGGCGGTGAGATCGTCGAGCGCGAGATCTTCGTTCTTCACGAGCGCGCTTCCTTCGCCATGACGCTGGCGAACGAAGCCGGATCGTCGTCGAAGGTGAGGCGTGCGGCGGCCGCCTTGCGCACCGCGTCGTTCAGGATCTCGACCTCGGCCGCCAGTTCGGCGAGCCGCTTGACGTCATAGTTCATGCCCTGCAGGCCCACGGCGATGCCGGCGGCCGTCTTCGTCTTCTCGTCCATCGACTTCTCCTCAGAGCTTCAGCCGGCGCGCCTCCATGCGGGCACGATCCTCGGCCGGGAAGGTCATGATCTTGCGGATCTTCTGATCGAACTTCATGCCGACCGCCTCGGCGCAAGCAGCAAGCGTGCCGGTCTCGGCCTCGAACAGGAAGTGCGTGAAGGTGATCGTCTTGTCGGTGAAGGTGGCGAGACCGCTCATCACCACCGCGAGGTCGCCGGCCCGCAGCGCGCGGCGATAGCGGTTCAGCATCTCGACCACGACCGACCCTTCCTGGCGTTCCTGCATCGCGGCGCGGTCGAACCCCAGGTGATTCCACAGGACCGGCGCGCCGTCGGAGTAGCGGCCGAAATAGTGGCGCGGCAGGAAGTCGCCGCGTTCGTCGCATTCGTCGGGCGTGATCTGCGTGCGGCCGACCTCGATCAGGCCGATCGAGGGGGCGTCGGCGAGAGACAGGTCGGGCAGGGTGAGCTTGCCGACGCTGCGTGGCCGGGCGGAGTCCGGCAGGGCCACGCAGGCCGCCTCGGCCTTGGCGCGGAACGCGGCCGGCCAGGGACGATCGCTTTCGATGCGGCGCCGGATGGTGGCGGCGACCTCGCCCTTCGCGGGGTTGCGCACCTCGTGATAGGCGACGAGATCGCGCTCGCCGACCTCGACAGGGGCGGAGTGGACCTCGACCGGCTCGACCACGCGGAACTCACGCAGGTAGCGGACGTGATCGTCGACCGGCCGCGAGGCGGCCCCGGCGGCCCGCTGGGCGCGCGGTCCGAAGCCCAGATCCGCCAGCAGGCTGGCCGAGGCCTCATGGGCGAACTCGGTGTAGAACTGGACGTTCAGATGGTTGTTTTCGTCGCACTGCCATGTGTTCACGGCGGTGCTGAAAGTCGGGATCAAGGCGGGACTCGACACGCTAAAGGCTCTCTGCAATCTGTGGATGACTGCCTCTGATGGCCTAAAAAGCCCCAAAAATCGACATTTTCCGTGCATTCCGGACTTGCGGGGGATCGATTCGTGGATAACCTTGGCGCCGTCAACGCTGCCCTGGGGCGTCAGGAGACGTTGGCGAAACCAAGAAATGTAAGGAACCCCTCAACCATGGCTACCAAACCCACCACCGTTCCGACCGTTCCGCTGTCCAAGGTCGCGGCCGAGCTGGCCGAAAAGACGGGCATGACCAAGAAGGATGCGACGGGCGCGCTCGACGAGTTCGTCAGCCTGGTCGTTCGTCACCTGAAGAAGGGCAACAAGGTCCGCATCACTGGCCTCGGCATCCTCCAGGTCCGCGCCCGCCCGGCGCGCATGGGTCGCAACCCGGCGACCGGCGAAGCGATCAAGATCAAGGCTTCGAAGAAGGTCGCCTTCCGCGTCGCCAAGGATCTCAAGGAAGCGATCTAACTCGTTTTCGACGGGTCAAGATCGGGCGGGTTCCGGCGCAGGCCGGGCCCGCCCTTCTTTTTGGACCCTGCGCTTCAGCGCAGCTGCCGTCATCGCAGAGCGACATGCCTGTGCTGCTTTGCAGAAGATTGCCCGCCGTTGTTCTAGTATAGCCGGAGCACGCGACCCGGCATGAACACCTTCATCCTTCTGAAAATCCTCGCCAACCTGATGCTGCCGCCGGCTTCGCTGGCGCTGGGCGTCGTGCTGTGGCTGGCGATGCGCCTGTTCGGATGGCGTCGCCTCGCGTCCGTGGTTCTCGGGCTCGCGATCCTGCAGACGCTCGTCCTGTCCTTTACGCCGCTGTCGACGCGGCTTGTGGGCATCCTTGAGTCCCAGGCCCGCAGCCTCGTCGCGGACAACAAGCCGTGCTGCTACGAGGCGATCGTCGTGCTGGGAGGCGGCATCACGCCGGCGCAGCCTCCCTACACGATGGAACCGGAACTCACCGACGCATCGGATCGGGTCTGGCTGGCGGCCCGCATGTTCCATGCCGGCGCGGCCCCGAAGATCATCGTGAGCGGCGGCTCGCTGAGCGAGCAGCGGGGCGGACCGGCGACCACCGAGGCGGAGGCGATGCGGCGCTTTCTCGTCGCGCTGGGCGTTCCCGAAAACGTGATCGTGTCCGAAGGCAAGGCGCTCAACACGATCGAGAACATCCGCAACGTGCGCGAGATGGTGAAGGGTAGCCGGGTGGCGATCATCACCTCGGCCTTCCACATTCCGCGCGCCGCAAGGCTTGCCCGGCGGGCCGGCCTCGACTTCGCGATGTTCGGTGTGGACTGGACCGTTCCGGACGACGGCAGCACCTGGTGGGATTACTGGATGCCATCGATCGGCGCGCTGGGTGAGTCGGCCACGGCAATCAAGGAACTGGTTGCGCTGCGTTTCGACCACCGCGGGGAGGTTCTCGCCCCATGACTGCCTGGCGCCTAGACCGGCGTGCCGCGCTCGGCCTTGTCGCCACACCGCTTTTGTGGCCGCTGGCACGCGCGGCGCGGGCGCAGACGCTCGAAAAGCTCGTTTTCCAAACCGACTGGCGCGCCCAGGCCGAGCATGGCGGCTACTATCAGGCGGTTGCCGCGGGCCTCTACCGCAAGGCCGGGATCGATTGCGAGATCCGCCAGGGCGGGCCGAGCCTGAACATCAGCCAGCTCCTGCTGATAGGCCGCGTCGACATGACCATGTCGAACAGTTTCGAGGCCTTCACCTATGTGCGCGAGAACGCGCCGTTCTTCACCATCGCCTCGATCTTCCAGAAGGACCCGCAGGTCCTGATCGGCCATCCCGATACCGGCTTCAACGGGTTTGAGAACCTGAAGGGCCGAACCCTGCTGATCGGCAGCGGCGGACGCGTCACCTATTGGCCGTACCTGCGCAGGAAGTTCGGGCTGAGCGACGACCAGCTCAGGCCCTACACGTTCAACATGGCGCCGTATCTGGCCGACAGGAACGTGGTGCAGCAGGGCTTCATTTCCTCGGAGCCCTACTCGATCTCGCAGGCCATCGGCCGCATGCCGCCGTACCTGCTGCTCGCCGATGCGGGCTTTAGCGCCTACCAGACCACCATCGCGATCTCGCGCAAGCTGGCGGCCGAGAAGCGCGACCTCATCCAGCGCTTCGTCAATGCGACGCTCGAAGGCTGGGCGCAATACCTGAAGGGCGGGCCGGCGATCGAGGCCGCCAATGCCCTCATCAAGAAGGCCAATCCGGAACAGACCGACGACCGTATCCAGTACGCCATCAAGGTGATGAACGAACGCGGCATCGTGTTGTCGGGCGATGCGCTGCAGGGCGGCGTCGGCGCCATGTCCGACGTCCGCTGGCAGGCCTTCTACCAGTCGATGGTCGAGGTCGACGTGTTGCCCAGGGGGCTGGACGTGGGCCGGGCCTATACGCTCGACTTCGTCAACAAGGGTGTCGGGAAACCGGCGTAACGGAATTCAGGAGGAACAGGCATGTACCAGGTCAACGAAGAACATCAGATGCTGCGCGATCTCGTGAAGAAGTTCGTGCGCAACGAACTGATGCCGCTCGAGAAGAACGTGCTCGAGCGCTTCGCCTCGGGCCAGCCCGCCTCACTGTCCGACGACGAGAACGCCAGGCTCTTCAAGCAGTGCAAGGATCTCGGCCTCTGGGCGCTCGACGTGCCGGAGGAAGTGGGTGGCGCGAACCTCCCGGCGGTGGCGCTGGTCGGCGTCAACGAGGAGCTGGGCTACACCTGCGTGCCCTTCACCTTCCCGCCGGACTCGCCCAACCTGCACATGCTGCTGGCGACGGCGAACCCCGAGCAGCGCAAGAAGTACCTCGAACCCTATGCGGCCGGCGAGACCAGCTCGGCCATCGCCATCTCCGAGCCTGGCGCGGGTGGCGATCCGGCCGGCATGAAAACCAGAGCGGTCAAGGACGGCAACGACTGGGTGATCAACGGCCGCAAGATCTGGATCAGCCGCATCGCCAAGGCCGACTTCACCATCGCCATGGCCGTGACCGACCCGAATCTCGGCTCGCGCGGCGGCATCACCGCCTTCCTGATCGACAAGGGCACACCGGGCCTCGTCGTGGCGCGCGCCATTCCGATGCTGGCCGGCCAGCGCACCTACGAGGTCGTGTTCGAGGATTGCCGCGTGCCCGAGACGCAGGTGCTGGGCCGCATCGGCGCGGGCTTCGCGCCCATGCAGCTCCGCCTCACCGTGCGCCGCCTGCAGATGGGTTCCTGGTGCATCGGCATGGCGCAGCGCGGCCTCGACATGCTGGTCGAGCATGCCAACCAGCGCGTGACCTTCGGCGAGAAGCTGGCCGACCGCCAGGCCGTCCAGTGGTGGGTGGCCGACGCGGCGATGAAGCTGCATGCGTGCCGCCTGATGGTGATGGATGCCGCGGTGAAGCAGGACGAGGGCCGCGACGTTCGCATGGAGGCCTCGATGATCAAGGTCTACGCGACCGAGATGGCGAGCGAGGTGCTCGACCATGCCCAGCAGGCGTTCGGCGCGATGGGCGTGACGCAGGAACTGCCGCTGTCGATGATGGCGCAGAAGGTGCGCACCATGCGGGTCTACGAAGGCCCGTCGGAAGTGCATCGCATGGTCATCGCCCGCCGCATCTTCGGCGGCCGTTGACACGGGGCGCGCGGCGGGCGGATCATTTCCGCTCGCCGTTCGGCGCAGGACTTTTCCGGGGAGCCGCCGCATGACCTACACGCTCGACAGCTTCGTCAAGGACGCGCAGTCCGCGCTGAAGACGCACGAAGGACCCGCCGGCCGCGAGCAGGTCCGCGTGCTGCTGGAGAAGCTGCTGGCCAATCCGTCGTTCGTCGACGAGGCGGTCGGTCCGGCCGCGCCGATCGGCACGCGCAAGCTCTACGAGGACAAGGACCTCGGCTTCGTCGTGCTGGCGCACTGCAATCCCAAGCCGCACAAGAGCCCGCCGCACGATCACGGCGCCTCGTGGGCGGTCTACGGGCAGGCGGTGAAATACACCGACATGAGCGAGTACAAGCGTCTCGACGGCGGCACGGACGCGGGCGATGCGAAGCTCGAGAAGGTCAAGGCCTATCGCCTTGAACCCGGTCATGCGGGCGTCTACGACGTCGGCGCGATCCACGCGATCGACTATCCCGACGGCAGCCGCTTCGTGCGCGTCACCGGCCGCGACCTCGACTATGTGCGCCGTCTCAAGTTCGACATGGCGGCCGGCAAGGCCATCACCATCGAAAGCGCGACGGCCGGCGCCAGCTAGCGCGCCTGCTGCGCCGTCTCGGCCCGTTCCCGTCCGCGCCGGCGCGGACGATGCGCTTCGCCCCATTCCTCCATCGCATCGAGGATGGGGCCGAGGCTCAATCCCTTCTTCGTGAACGAATACTCGACGTGCGGCGGCACGGTCTCGTGGACCTTGCGCGACACGATCCCGTCCTGCTCGAGCGAGCGCAGTTGCAGGGTCAGCATGCGCTGCGTGATACCCGGTACGAGGCGGCGCAGCTCGTTGAAGCGGCGCGGCTGGTCCTTGAGATAGAACAGGATGTTGAGCTTCCAGCGCCCGCCGATCACTTCGACGGTCGCCGCCACCGGGCACCAGGGAGCCTTGATCTCGGGCATTGCACGCCTCGCTCGATATCCATGATTGATACCTAGTATAAAAAATGTGCGTACTTATGGAAAGCGAACCGGGGTGTTAGGTGCGGCCTCACAACCGTGGAGGTCGCAATGTTCGTCATCATGGGAGCCACCGGTCAGGTGGGAGGCGCCGCTCTCGAGGCCCTGAAACAGCGGGGCGCCAAGGTGCGTGCGGTATCGCGCGATCCATCGCGTGCAGAGGGTCTCGGCGTCGAGACCGTGCGCGGCGATGCGTCGGATACTGCGAGCCTCGTGTCCGCCTTCAAGGGCGCGGAGGCGGTCTTCGTGCTGCTGGTGCCGCCGGTGTCGGCGGAAGACGTTCTGGCCGAATCTCACGCCGCGGCGCGGTCGATCGCCGAGGCCGTGCGCGAGGCAAAGGTGCCGCATCTCGTGGCGCTGTCGTCGGTCGGCGCGCATCTCGCCGAGGGCAATGGCATCGTGCGCGCCCTGCACGATTTCGAAACGGCACTGGCCGGCGCTGCACCGTCGATCGTGTTCGTGCGGCCGGGCGACTTCTTGGAGAACTGGGCCGCGGTGCTGCCTGCGGTTCAGGAGGCGGGCGTGCTGCCCTCGGGCAAGCTGCCGCTGGAGAACCGCAGTGACGCTGTGTCGGCGCTCGATGTGGGCCGCGTCGCGGCAGAGCTGCTGTTCGATCCCAAGCCCGGCACGCGCATCGTCAATGTCCCGGGGCCGGCGCAGTACTCACCGCTCGATGCCGCGGAGATCCTGTCGCGACGGCTCGGCAAACCCGTGACGGCGGTGCCGTCGACGCGTGAAGAAACGGTGGCCAGTCTCACGGCGGCCGGTCTGGGCGCCGACTATGCCGGGAAACTCGCCGACCTCGACGAGGCGTTCAACGCGGGCCGGCTGGCCTTTCCGGCGAACAGCGGCGAACTGCGACGCGGCACGATCACGCTCGATGCCGTGCTGCAGCGCCTGCTGGGAGGAGGGCGATGACCGATGGTGCGATCTTTTATGCGACCTTTGCCGCGGCTGTCGGCAGCGGGCTGGTCGCCGGCATCTTTTACGCCTTCTCGTCCTTCGTGATGGGCGCGCTGGGCCGTGTGCCGCCCTCACAGGGCATCGAGGCCATGCAGTCGATCAACGTCGTCGTTATCAACCGCAGCTTCATGCTGGCCTTCTTCGGTACGGCGATCCTGTGCCTGGCGCTGCTGGTCGCGGCATACCTGCGGTGGAACGACGGCAGCGGCAAGCTGCTCCTGCTCGGCAGCCTGCTCTATCTCGTCGGCACGATCGGCGTGACGATGGTCTTCAACGTGCCGCTCAACAATGCGCTGGCGGCGGCGCAGCCGGGAACGCCGGAGGCCGCTACCCTCTGGGCGCACTATCTCGAACACTGGACGATGTGGAACACCGTGCGGACGGTCGCGCCGACCGCCGCCATGATCCTGTTCATCGTCGCGTTACGCGAAAGCGCGCTGCGCTAGGAGAGCCGCGTCGCGGCCGTCTGGTTGGCTTCCGCGCGCTTCTGCAGCATGCCGTGGATGCGCTCCTTCAGCCGCTTCACGCGCTCGGGTCCCGCCTTCTCCGGACTACCGGAATCGAAGGGCGGCTGCGGGTCGTATTCCAGCGTGAGCTGGATCGACTTGGCGACTTCCTCGCCGGCCAGTTCGGCCGCGAGGGTGAGGCCGAAATCGATCCCGGCCGTGACGCCGCCGCCGGAGACGCGATTGCGGTCGCGCACCACCCGGTCGGCGACCGGGATTGCGCCGAAGGCCGGCAGGAACTCGCGCGACGACCAGTGGCAGGCCGACTTGTAGCCCTTGAGCAGGCCTGCCGCGCCCAGCACCAGCGAGCCGGTGCAGACCGAGGTGACGTAGCGCGCGCCCTCGGCTTGCTTGCGCAGGAACGACAGCGTCTCCTCGTCGGTCATCAGGGCGACCTGGCCGCCGCCGCCCGGCACGCAGATCACATCGAGCTGCGGGCAGTCGGCGAAGGTCGTGGTCGGCACGATCGAGAAGCCCGCATCGGTCGGAACGGGATCGAGCGTCTTCCAGATCATGTGCAGCTTGGCGTTGGGGACGCGGCACAGGACCTGCGCGGGCCCCGTCGCGTCGAGCTGCGTGAGCTCGGGGAAGAGCAGGATGCCGATATGGACGGTGTCAGCCATGGGAGACCTCTCATTGTGTCAAACGAGGTGTCATCCCGAGCGCAGCGAGGGACCCTTGCGCGGCTCGGAGGAAAGGTCCCTCGCTGCGGCTCGGGATGACAATGTGCGTGTGTAACCGCTTCGCGCTCTGGCAGAAATGACAAATACAGGGTATTTTCTGCCAATGCCCAGAGCACACCGGATCGCCATCCTCGCCTACGAAGGCTGCCAGCTCCTCGACGTCACCGGTCCGGCCGCCGTGTTCGGCGCGGCCAACGAAGGCCGCGAGCGGCCGGTCTACGATCTGCACATCGTCTCGCCCGATGGCGGTGCGGTCGCCTCGAACTGCGGCGTTGCCTTGATGAGTGAGCGTATCGGCGGGCGCTACGACACGCTGCTGGTGGCCGGCGGCTCGCGCGGCCTGCGGGCGGTGATGAAGCGCGAGGATGTGCGCGGCTGGCTGCAGCGCGTGGCGCCGAAGACACGGCGCTTCGGTTCGGTCTGCACGGGCGCTTTCGTGCTGGCGGCGGCGGGATTGCTGGACGGCAAGCGGGTGGCGACGCATTGGGCAAGCTGCCAGCGGCTGGCCGCCAATTTCCCGGCGCTCACGGTCGATGCCGATGCGCTCTATGTCGTGGACGGGCAGGTCTGGACCTCGGCTGGCGTGACGACCGGCATCGACATGGCGCTGGCGCTGGTCGAGGCCGATCTCGGCGCCGCGACGGCCAACCTGATCGCGCGGCACTTCGTGCTCTATGCGCGGCGGCCGGGCTACCAGTCGCAGTTCAGTCCGCTGCTGCAGGCGCAGACCGAGGTCGATGCGCCGTTCGCGCGCCTCATCGAATGGATGCAGACGCATCTCGACGAGTCGCTCGACGTGCCGGCGCTGGCGGCCCGTGCGGGCCTTTCGGAGCGCAGCTTCTATCGCAAGTTCGTCGAGGCGACCGGCAAGACGCCGGCGCATTTCGTCGAGGGGCTGCGGCTCGATGCGGCGCGCACGCTGCTGGCCAAGGGCCTGCCGCTCAAGGCCATTGCCGGCCGCGTCGGCCTGCGCTCCTCGGCGCGGCTCGGCCAGGCCTTCGAGCGCCGCTTCGGCATGGCGCCTTCACTTTTCCGCGAGATGCACGCGACGTCAGTGCCTTAAGCGCAGGCTGCTGAGGATCAGGGCGGTGATCGCGAAGCCGGCGCCCAGCCAGAGCGCCGCCCGCGCCGCATCGGCCGCGCCGCCGCCCGAGAAATCGAACAGGCCGAACACCAGCGCGACCAGCGCGGCGCCCATCGTCTGGCCGAGCGTTCGGGCGGTGGCGATGATGCCGCCTGCGCTGCCGCTGCGGTCCCGCGGGACGGCGTTCATCATCAACCGGTTGTTGGGCGAGGCGAAGATGCCGAATCCCATGCCGCAAAGAACCAGCCGCCACACGATGTTGAAGGCCGACGGATCCGGCGGCAGCAGCGCCGTCAGGATCAGGCCCGAAGCCATGCAGGTGAGCCCGATCGTGCCCAGCGCGCCGGCATGATGGCGGTCGGCGAGCCGTCCGGCGATCGGCGCCACGGCGGCCAGGGCCAGCGGCCAGGCCGTCAGCAGCAGGCCGGTCGCGGTGGCGTCGCGGCCCAGCACGGTATGAAAGAAGAAGGGCAGGCTGACGAAGGCCAGCCCCTGCGCGGCGAAGGTGCAGGTCGAGGCCGAGATAGAGAGCGAGAAGATCGGTCGCGCGAACATGTCGATCGGCATCATCGGGTCGGCAAGCCTGCGCTGGCGCCAGACGAAGAGCGTGCCGAACAGGGCGGCGCCGACCAGTTCCGCCACGATCACCGGGATCGGATGGCCATGGCCGACGCCGTCGATGCCGAAGATCAGCAGGCCGAAGGTGCCGCCCGACAGCACCGCCGAGGGCACGTCGAACGGCCGCTTGGCATGGGTCGTCACCGGCAGGAAGCGGCCGGCGAGGAAGAAGGAGAGGATGCCGAGCGGGATATAGACGGCGAACAGGATTGGCCAGCTCGTGATCGCGAGCAACGCGGCGCCGAGGCTGGGACCGGCGGCCAGCGAGGTCGCCACGACGGTGGTGTTGAAACCGAGCCCGCGGCCGAGCGCGGCGCGCGGATAGATCGAGCGCACCAAAGCGGGCTGGATCGCCATGATGGCCGCGCCGCCCAATCCCTGCAATGTTCGCGCGGTGATCAGCCAGGAAAGCGAGGGCGCGAGCACGCAGCCGATCGAGGCCAGCGAGAAAAAGACCAGGCCCCAGCGATAGACCGTGCGATAGCCCACGATGTCGCCCAGCGCCGCGATCGGCAGCAGCATGATCATCAGGGCGATCTGGTAGGCGTTGACGATCCAGATCGAGCTCTCCGCCGTGATCGCGAGATCCTTCGCGATGTAGGGCAGGGCCAGATTGGTCATCGAGTTGCTGAGCACCGCCATCGACAGGCCGATGGTGATGGTCGCCACGGCGGCGAGGCGCCGTGGCCCCGATGGCATGCCGTCGGGGAGCGGGCCGGCTGAAGCGGGTTCGGCCATTGCTTACTGGGGAACCGTCAGTTCGTCGCCGCCGATGGTCGTGCGCTGCATCAGGCGCTTGTGCCTGGTCGCATCGTAGTAAGTGGCGCGATGAAGCACGGCGCGATTGTCCCAGACGATGACATCGCCCTCGCGCCAGGCGTGGGACATCATGAATTCCGGCTGCTCGGCGCGCTGCGACAGTTCCCAGAGGATCGCCTTCGAGATCGGCTCCGGCCAATCCAGGATGCGACCGGCATGGGCGCCGATATAGAGCGCTCGGCGGCCGTTGATCGGATTGTCGCGGAACATGCGCTGCTTCACCGGCGGCAATTCCGAAAGTGCCTTGGCGCTCAGGATGCCCTTCTGCACGCGGTCTCGCGAATGGGCCAGCGCGTGCTCGGCGACCAGCGGATGGATCGTCGCCTGCAGGGCGGGCGGCAGGGCATCCCAGGCCGCGCGCATGTTCAGGAACTCGGTGTTGCCGCCCTCGGGCGGGCAGATCCGCGCCGTCAGGATCGAGCAGAGTGACGGCACGCGCTTGAACGAGGAATCGGAATGCCAGAAGTAGTTGGCCTTCTGGTAGATCATGCGCATGTCGTCCGGCGGGATCGGCTCGCCGGTCATGATGTCGAGATTCGACTGGCGCTGGAACTTGGTGCCGGCGGCGGGATTGGCACTGAGCGTCGTTTCGAGCGGTCCGAAATTCTCGCTGAAGGCGATCTGCTTGTCGTCGTCCATCGCCTGGTCGCGGAACAGCAGCACGGAGTGCTCCTCGAAGGCGGCGCGGATCGGGCCGAACTCACGCGCCGAGAGCGGGCGCGTGATGTCGATGCCGGTGATCTCCGCGCCGAACAGCGGATGGAGCTTGCGGATTTCGATGCTGCCGGTGTTGCGCATGGCCTGCTCCCTCAGTCGATGATCGCCTGGTAGGTGAGCACGCGAAGTTCGCGGCGTATCGGGTAGGTCGAGGAGGGCATGAGCTGCGTCAGCATCACCACGGCCATGTCCTCGACCGGATCGATCCAGAAGGCGGTGGAGGCCGCGCCGCCCCAGGCATATTCGCCCGGCGTGCCGGCAATGTAGGCCTTGGCCGGATCGATCATGACGGAGAAGCCCAGCCCGAAGCCGATGCCGGTGTAGGTCGATTCGGAGAAGCGCGGCGTGCCCATGTCGGCCATGTCGCCCTTCAGGTGGTTCATGGTCATCAACTCGACCGTCTTGCGGCCGAGCAGGCGCACGCCGTCGAGCTCGCCCTTGTTCAGCATGAATTTGCAGAAGCGCAGATAGTCGGAGGCGGTCGAGACGAGGCCGCCGCCACCTGAGTTCACCTTGCGCGGTGCCAGGTAGCGGCTCTTGCCCGGATCGTCGATCAGGTCGAGCTTGCCGCCGGCACCTGCTGCATAGTTCGCGGCGAAGCGGTCGTGCTTGGCGGCCGGCACGTGGAAATCGGTGTCGACCATGCCGAGCGGGTCGATGACCTTTTCCTTCAGGTACTTCTCGAAGGGCTGGCCGGAGATGACTTCGACCAGGTAGCCCAGCACGTCGGTCGAGACCGAGTAGTTCCACGCCTTGCCCGGCTGGGCGATCAACGGGAGCTGCGCCAGCCGCTCGACCACCTGCTTCAGGCTGGTGTCCGCGGTCTGGAAATCGACGCCGTCCTGCTTGGCGCGATAGGCGGCATCGACCGGGTTGCTCTCCATGAAGCCGTAGGTCAGGCCCGACGTGTGGGTGAGCAGGTCGCGGAAGTTGATCTCGCGCTCGGCCGGCACCGTCTCGATCTTGCCGCGGCTACCGCCCACCATGACGCGCGGATTGGCGAAGGCGGGGATGAATTTCGAGATCGGGTCGTCGAGCTGAAAGCGGCCCTCTTCGTAGAGCATCATGATGGCCACGGAGGTGAGCGGCTTGGTCATCGAATAGATGCGGAAGATCGTATCGGCGCGCATCGGCTTGTTGCGTGCCAGGTCCGACTTGCCGACGACCTCGGCGAAGGCCAGCTCGCCCTTGCGCATGACGCAGGTGACCATGCCGGCCAGCTTCCCGCTGTCGACCCATCCATTCATCCAGGTACGCACGCGGTCGAGCCGCGCTGCGGAAAGCCCGACCTGTTCGGGGGTGACGAGCGGCAGCGTGTCCATGGCGATCCTCCTGTGAGCCCCGCTAGACTAGCCCAGGACGACGGGTTTCAGACACGCAAAAGACGGGAGGGAGCAATGGCGAGATTGTGCGAGGGACGGGTTGCGATCGTGACGGGCGGCGCCCGCGGCGTCGGCCGCGAACACTGCCTGATGCTGGCCGAGCATGGCGCCAAGGTGGTGGTGAACGACCTGGGCGGCGACCGGGCCGGCAAGGGCAACGATGTCGGGCCCGCGCAGCAGGTCGTGAACGAAATCAAGGCGATGGGCGGCGAGGCCGTGGCCAACGGCGACGACGTCTCCGACTGGAACGGCGCCAAGCACATGATCGACCAGGCGGTCGAGGCGTTCGGCAGGCTCGACGCCATCGTGCTCAACGCCGGCATCCTGCGCGACCGCATGCTGGTGAACATGAGCGAGGACGAGTGGGACGCCGTCATCAAGGTGCATCTCAAGGGCACCTTCGCGCCCGCCCGCCACGCGGCCGCCTACTGGCGCGACCAGGCCAAGCTGAAGGGCGGTCCGGTCGACGCGCGCATCATCACGACGACCTCGGTCTCGGGCATCTACGGCAATATCGGCCAGACCAACTACGGTGCGGCCAAGGCCGGCATCGCCTCCTTCACCATCATCGCCGCGCGCGAACTCGCCCGCTACGGGATCACGGTGAACTCGATCTCGCCGTCGGCCTTCACGCGCATGACCGAGGACCTGCGGGAATACACGGAAGAGGACAAGAAGCGCCGCGATCCGAAGTGGATCGCGCCCGTCGCCACCTGGCTGGTGAGCCAGGACAGTCGCGAGGTCACGGGGCGTGTCTTCCAGGCCGGAAACGGCATTTTCGCCGTCGCCGAGGGCTGGCATAAGGGCCCAACGGTCGAGCAGATCATGGATCCGGTGCAGGCCGGCAAGGTGCTGAGCGAGATCGCGAAGAAGGCACGCAAGAATGCCGGGATGAACGGCCTCGATCTGGACTGAAGACAAACCGGGAAAAGGAAAAGACATGAAGACGATCAATCGCCGCACGGCGCTCGCGGCAACGGCAGCGGCTGCCCTGGTTCCGGGCGCCGCGCGCGCCCAGGCCTGGCCCAACAAGCCGATCCGCTGGGTCGTGCCCTACACGGCGGGCGGCCTGACCGACGTGACCACGCGTCTCACGCTCGAGAAGATGAACGTCGGCCAGACCTTCGTGGTCGACAACAAGCCCGGTGCCAACTCGCTGATCGGCGCCGAGATCGTCGCCAACGCGGCGCCCGACGGCTACACCTTCCTGACGGTGATCGCGGCCCATGCGGCCAACAAGACGCTCTATGCCGGCAAGCTGAAGTTCGATCCGGTGAAGGGCTTCGAGCCGGTGTCGCTGGTCGGCGTCGCGCCGCTCATCATCACGGTCACCAACGACCTGCCCGTGAAGAACGTCAAGGAATTGATCGAGTATGCCAAGAAGAACCCGGGCAAGATCTCGTTCGGTTCCTCCGGCGTCGGTGCGGCCGCGCACCTCACCAGCGAACTGATGAAGCAGGTGACGGGCACCGACATGGTGCACGTCCCCTACAAGGGAACGGCGCCGGCTTTGGCCGATCTCGCTTCGGGCAACATCCAGATGCTGATCGACGCGCCGATCGGCGTGATGGCCCAGGTCCGGGCCGGCAAGATCCGCGCGCTGGCTATGCTGGCGAAAGAGCGCGTGCCGGGCGTCGAGGAAGTGCCGACCATCGTGGAGTCGGGCGGGCCGCTGATCGAATCGTCGACCTGGGTGATGTTCCTTGCGCCGGCCGGCACGCCGAAGGACATCGTCGACAAGATGTCGACGGAAGTGGGACGCGCCCTCAAGGACGAGGCCCTGCGCAAGCGCCTCGCCGAGCAGGCCGTCATCCCGGTCGGCGCCACGCCGGCCGATACGGGCAAGTTCCTGCAGAACGAGATCGACAAGTGGGAGAAGGTCATCACGACGGCCGGCGTCAAGCCCGACGCCTGATTCCCAGGCAGCGGCGCCGGCAGAGGCCGGCGCCGCATCTGCTGATCAGTCCGCAGCGAAGCAGTAGAGCAGGCCCGCGCCGCCGGTCGTGATCAGGGCGGGCAGGTCGCAACCGCGCGACGGATGCGACGCGTTCCACGACTTCGACGGCGCATCATCGCGCAGGCCCATGCGATCGGTATGACCGACCATGGCGCTGCCCTCTCCGTTCTTCGTCCAGTTGCCGCAGGTCATGTCCTTGTCCGGCGGGAAGGCGGTGCCGTCGGCCTGCGTGCCGGTGAGGATGTCGTGCTGGTTCACCGTGTAGAGCCGGCTGGGAATCAGCCTGCCGGTCTCGGCGACGCTGGTTGCGGCCGTCAGCTTGTTGTTGTCCGAGTGCAGGTCCTCGACGCTTGCCGCGATCTGCACGCCGGTGGCATTCACCCACGGCCCCTTGCCGATGCGATCCCGGGCGTTGACCGCGGTCGCGCCGCCGACCGCCTGGGTGCTGAGATAGGCTCGCCAGGTCTTGCCGCCGGCGCCCGCCTTGGCGGCCAGCGTCTGGCAATGCCGGTCCGCGCCTTCGAGCCCGCCGAAGTTGGCACCCTGTGGGCCGCCTACACTGGTGATGAAGAAGGTCATGTTGGGAAATTGCGGCGGTGTCTGCTGGGCCTGCGACGACGTGGCAGAACCAACCAGCAAAAGCGTGGAAACGCCGAGCGCCGCGAACTTCGATCTGGCCGTCATATCGCTTTCTCCCCGATTCTTATGTATTCCGACACGCCCCAGCCTGACTTTCGGAGCCTGTCACGCCCACTCAATTTCTCGTGGGCTGAAGCGGAAAAACCTCTCCCCGACAGTGCTTGTGCAGCCTCAGCGCTTTACTCGCCGCGCGCCGTGTCGTTTCCTCCGCTCATGGTTTCGGCCCTCAGCCTGGCGAACGGCCTGACGCTTCTGTTCGCCGCTCTTTGCCTCTGGACGATGGCGATGCAGTCGCGTGGCGGCGTCACGACATTGGGACGGGTCGCACTGCCAGGCGGCTTTGCGGTGCTGGCGGCCCTGATGCTGCTCGCCGGCGTGTTCGAGGCGAGCTTCCTGTTCGACATTCTCTGGGTCGCGGCCTTCGCAGTGGGCTCGGTGATCGGCCGTATTCGCGGATGGATGCTGAGCGTGCAGTCGAACCGGGAGTCGGGGCTGGTGTCGCTGCCGGCGACGGTCGATGGACTCGTCGCCGCGCTCATTCTCGTCGCCCTGTCCATCATCGACTTCTCGTCGGCGATGATGGGCGAAGCGCTGATCGAGCCGGGATACATCGCGGCGGGCAGTGCGCTCTGCGCCGGCTTCCTCGGCTATCGCGTCCTGGTCATTGCCCTGCGCGTCGTTCGCCCGAAGGCCGACAAGGTCTCGCGTCCGGCCTGACGGGCGCGCGCGCTCACAATCCCCGAAGTGTCTCCAGCACGCGCGGCTGCGGCCAGGTCCAGCCGCTGGCGCTCTCGTAGGCGCGCATCGCCCGCAGCACGATCTCGTCCGCGCGCGGTGGGCCGATGATCTGCAGGCCGACCGGCAGGCCGGCGCCGGTGAGACCCGCCGGCATCGAGGCAGCGGGTTGTCCGGTGAGATTGCAGGGCAGGGTGTAGGGCGCACCCTTCGTCCAGCGCGGGAACGCTTCGGAATTGTAGAGCGTCTCCGCCGGCGGCGCGGCGGTCGGCGTGACGGGCGCGAGCAGCAGATCGTAGTTGCGATGCCAGAGCGCGAGGTCACGCGCGAGCTTGCTCTTGGCTTCGTAGGCGCGGGCATAGTCGGCGAGGGTGATCGACAGGCCCTTCTCGGCAAGCGCGCGCAGGCCCGGATCGAGCTTGTCGTGAAGCTGCGTCGGGATCTGGCGGAACCGCGTGGCGAAGCTGCCGATCCACAACGGTTCGAAATGCTGCTGCAGCGGCTCGAACATCGGGCCGACCTCCTCGACATGCGCGCCAAGATCCTCGAAGCGCTTCGCCGCGGCGACGATGAGGTCGCGTACTTCGGGATCGGCCTTCACGTGGCCGAGGTCGAGGCTGAGGCCGATCTTCCAGCCGCGCACGCCGGCCTCGAGGCCGACCGTGTAGTCGCGCGACTCCGCGGGCAGCGACCGCCAGTCGCGCGGATCGGGACCGGCCGTGAGATTCAGCGCCATCGCGGTGTCGAGCACCGAGCGTGCCAGCACGCCCTGGCTGATCACGTCGGCGAAGGGCGCGTCGGCCGGCGATTGCGGGATACGTCCATAGGACGGCTTCAAGCCGACGAGGCCGGTATGGGCGGCGGGGATGCGGATCGAGCCGCCGCCGTCGTTGCCATGGTTGAATGGATTGACGCCCGCCGCCGTGAGCGCCGAGGCGCCGCCGGACGAGCCGCCGGGCGAGTGGGCGAGATTCCACGGATTGCGTGTCGTGCCCTGAAGAGGCGAGTCGGTCAGAGCCTTCCAGCCGAACTCGGGCGTCGTGGTCTTGCCAAGAAGAATCATGCCCCCGGCAAGGAACCGGTCGACGACGGCGGCGTTCTCGATGGCCGGAGTCTCATCCGTCGAATGCGATCCGAGACGCGTTGGCCAGCCCTTTACGTTCGTCGTGTCCTTGATGGTCGTCGGAATTCCGTCGAACGGCGAAAGCGGTTCGCCTTTCTGCCAGCGCGATTCTGCAGCCTTTGCGGCACTTCGCGCGCCTTCAGCATCGATCAGCACGAACGCGTTGAGATGAGGTTGCAGCGCCGATGCACGCTTCACCATCGCGTCGACGATCTCGACGGGAGACGCCTGACGGCGCGCGAAGAGTTTTGAGAGTTCCGCTGCGGAAAGCCAGTCGAATGCAGAGTCAGACATGCGCAATTGGTCGGTTCTCGACAAACAATGAATGTTTCAGAGTGAGGATGACGATGCAGTGTCGACTCTGATTTCTCCTAAGTCGAGAGCGTATTGGAGGGGCTACGTGATGGAAACTGTTACAGCGCTTGTTGCCGCCGGTGCCGCTTTCGCGGCGAGCTATCTCATCGGACGATCGCTGACGACTTCGCTTCTTCTCGTGATGCTGGGTGGGTTGCTCGCGGGGGCGAGCTTTGCCGTCCTGTTCTTCGTCTCGACGGTGACGGTGGGACACATGATGCCCGGTCTGTTCGAGCCTTGGCTGCTCGGCGTCCACTTCATCGCGCTCGCCATCGTGGTGCCGCTCGGGGGAGCTGTCATTGCGGCGCTCACGCACCGCCACGTCGAGCGCGTCGACGCTTCGCGTCTGCCGTTCTGACGGCAACGCGGGAGGCGAAACGGACGCCTTTCCCGCACCGGCCCCGCACCGCTAAGCTCTCCTGCAAACAGGGGAGGTGGCAGGGATGGTTGAGGTCAAGCTCGGCGCCGGTACGGCCGTGCGCATCGAGGAAAGTTACGAGCCGAACTTCGACGCCAGGGCTTTCTTTCCCGACTGGGATCCCGCCGTCGTCGAGCGCCATCGTCGCTGGCTCGTGCCGGCTCACTATGACGAGGCTTCTGCCTTCCTGAAGCTGAGCGTCCATAGCTGGCTGCTGAAGATCGGCGGGAAGACGATCCTGATCGATACCTGCGTCGGCAATCACAAGTCGCGTCCCCATCGGCCGAAGTGGCACCTGATGGAGACGAAGTATCTCGAGCGGCTGAAGGCGGCCGGCGTCGAGCCCGACCAGATCGACATGGTCATGTGCACCCATCTCCATGTCGATCATGTCGGCTGGAACACGCGGCTCGAGAACGGCAAGTGGGTGCCGACGTTCAAGAATGCCAAATACGTCTTCAGCCGTGCCGACTATGATCACTACCTGAAGCTCGACAGCGATCCCGCGACCGGGCCGGTGAATGCGGGCTCGTTCCGCGATTCCGTACTGCCGGTCGTGGAGGCGGGGCTGACGCAGATGGTCGATGGCGCCGCGCAGCTCGACGAGAACCTGAAGGTCGAGCCGGCGCCGGGCCATACGCCGGGCACCATAGCCATCAAGTTCGAATCGCACGGCGAGAAGGCGCTGTTCTGCGGCGACATCCTTCACCATGCGCTGCAGGTCTATCATCCCGAGTGGAACAGCTTCGCCTGCGCCGATGGCGTCGGTGCGCGCAAGAGCCGGCGCGCGGCGCTGGAGCATTGCGCCGGCAGCGGTGCGCGGCTGATGCCATGCCACTTCGGGGCGCCGTTCAGTTGCCACATCGACCACAAGGACGATGGGTTCGTGCCGCGCTTCGGCGGGCAATTCTAGGGGAGAGATGACGATGATCTACGAAATGCGGGTCTACAGGTGCGTTCCGGGTCGTCTCCCGGCGCTGCTCAATCGCTTCAACACCATCACGCTCAAGATCTGGGAGCGGCACGGCATCAAGCAGGCAGGCTTCTTCACGACGCTGATCGGCGAGTCGAACCAGGAGCTGACCTATTTCCTCGCCTGGGAATCGCTGGCCGACCGCGAGAAGAAGTGGAACGCCTTCGCCGCCGATCCGGAGTGGCTGGCCAAGCGCGCCGAAACGGAGAAGGACGGCGCCATCGTCGAGAACGTCGCGGTGCAGATGCTGACGCCGACGGCCTTCTCGTCCATCCAGTAGGACCTCACTCCGCCTTTAGGCCCGCCTCCTTGGCGAGGCGGGCCGTTTGGGCGAGGTCGTTCGCCCCGTGGATCCCCGAACCCGGCAGGCCGGCGGATTGTGGCGAAGGGGCTGGCTCTCGCAGGAATTATGCTAGGCTTTCTCCCAACACAGGGAGGAAACAAGAATGCAACGTAGAACTTTCACGGCCGCGGGTGCGGCAGCTTTGCTCGGCGCGCTGACCGGGGCGCCGGCACGCGCACAGTCGCTTGCCGGAGACGTTCGCTTTCTCTGCGGCTTCGCGCCGGGCGGGACGGCCGATCTGTTGTGCCGCATCCTCGCGGAGGCGGCGACGTCCGAGGTCGGCCAGAAGGTGATCGTGGACACCAAGACCGGCGCCAGCGGCTTCATTGCCAACGAGATCGTCGCCAACGCGGCGCCGGACGGGCGCACCATCGGCCTCGCCGCCATGGCCGCGATGTGCGTGTCGCCGGTGATGCCGGGGCAGAAATTGCCGATCAACGTCGACACCGATCTGACGCCGATCGCCAACATCGCCGGCGTCACCAACATGCTGGTCGTCGGCAAGCACATGCAGTACCGGACGGTTCCGGAGATCATCGACTTCGCCAAGAAGAATCCCGGCAAGCTCACCTACGCTTCGGCGGGCAACGGCACCTCGCAGCATCTTGCCGCCGAACTGTTCAAGAAGATGGCCGGCATCAACATCCTGCACGTGCCGTATCGCGGCGGTGCGCCCGCGATCCAGGACATGATTTCCGGCAATTGCGACATGATGTTCGGCAACATGCCGGAGTTCCTGGGACAGATTAACGGCGGCGGGCTCATTCCCGTGGCTTTCGGATCGCCCAAGCCCTCCCCCATGTTTCCGAACTTGCCGCTGATCTCGAAATACCTGCCGGGCTTCGAGGTGGTGAACTGGTTCGGCGTATTCGGGCCGAAGGCCCTGCCGGCCAACCTGACCGACTACTGGAACAAGGCGCTGCGCGGGGCGGTCGCCAAGCCCGAAGTCCAGAAGCGCTTCGCCGAAAGTGGCATGGACACGATCATCGGCTCGCCCGCCGAGTTCAAGGCGACCATCATGGCCGACCGCAAGAAGTGGGAAGGGGTCATCAAGGACGCGGGCATCCGCGCCGATTGACCGATGCCGCTCGCCGACACCGCGCAAGGCACCCTACACTACGACGTGGTCGACCAGGTTGTGCCGTGGCGGCAGAAACGCCTGCCGATCCTGTTCCATCACGGGATCGGCGCCAGCCCGGGAATCTGGTCGGGCTGGCAGCCGGCGCTGGCGGACGCCTTCCGCCTCGTGACCTTCGACATGCGAGGCTACGGACGCTCCACGATCCCGGCAGAGGACTTCAAGTGGTCGCTCGATCTTCTGGTCGCGGACCTGTTCGCGGTCGCCGATGCCGCCGGGGCGCAGCGGTTCCATCTCGTGGGCGAATCGATCGGCGGCACCGTGGCGCTGGCGGCGGTGCTCGCGCGGCCCGGCCGGATCGCCACGCTCACCGTCAGCAACGGCGCTCATCTCGGCGCGTCGATCCAGCGCGTCGAGGCCTGGCGCCGCCAGCTCGACGAAGGCGGCTCGAAGGGCTGGTCTGACGCCTTCCTGCGCGATCGCTTTCATGAAGGCGCGGTGTCGCCCGAGCGGCTCGCTTGGTTCGCTGCCGAACAGGAGAAATGGTCGCGCGCCTCGATCCTGAATGCGCTGGGCGTCCTGATCGGCACCGACCTCACGCCGCGGCTGCAGGAGATCCGGTGTCCGACGCTGCTGCTTCATCCCGACGGCAGTCCGTTCATTCCGGTTTCCGTCGTGGCCGACCTGTTGAAGGGCCTGCCCGATGCCGAGTTGAATGTCTTCGGACGGTCGCGGCATGGCCTGCCTTTCTCGCACGCTGTGCAATGCGCGCAGGCACTACGGTCTTTCCTCGACTCCCGCAGAGCGGACTGATAGTCGAGTTGTCAGACAACTAAGAACCACGAGGGAACAATGAGACGGATTCTGGCCGGCGCGGCTGCGCTGGCGATCGCCTTTTCGGCGGCTCCCGGGTTCGCCCAGGAGAAGCTCAATGTCTGGTGGGTGAAGGGCTTCTACAAGTCCGAGGACGACGCGCTGTTCGCGGCCATCAAGAAGTTCGAGGCGAAGACCGGCGTGAAGGTCGACCTGTCGCAGTATGCCGTGCAGGACATGATCCCCAAGACGGTCGCCGCGCTCGATTCCGGTTCGCCGCCGGACATCGCCTATTCCGACACCTACGATGTCCAGGTCGCGGGAAAGTGGGCCTATGACGGCAAGCTCGAGGACATCTCCGACGTCATCGAGCCGATGAAGGACCGCTTCGCGCCGGTCACCATCGAGACCGCCTATCTCTACAACGACAAGGCCAAGAAGAAGGCTTTCTACGGTTTCGTCCTGAAGCAGCAGACGCTGCACGTCCAGTACTGGAAGGACATGCTGGCAACAGCCGGCTTCAAGGAAAACGACATTCCCGGTACCTGGAAGGAATACTGGTCGTTCTGGTGCGACAAGGTCCAGCCGGCCTATCGCAAGGCCACCAGCAGCCGCGTCTTCGGTATCGGCAACCCGATGGGCGTGGAGTCGACGGATTCGTTCCAGTCGTTCCTGAGCTGGGTCGACGCGTACAACGTCAAGCTGGTCGACGATTCCAGCAAGCTGCTGGTCGACGACCCGAAGGTGCGCGCCGGGCTGATCGCCGCGTTGCGCGACTATACCGACATCTATGCCAAGGGCTGTTCGCCGCCCTCGTCGACGACCTGGAAGGATCCCGACAACAACGTCGCCTTCCACAATCGCACGACGATCATGACGCACAACTACACGATCTCGATCGCCGCCAAGTGGCTGGACGACGCCAACAACGAGCAGCTCACGCCCGAGCAGCGCGCCGCCGGCCGCAAGGCCTACGACGAGCTGATCGCGACGGCCGGCTTCCCCAGGAAATCCGACGGCACGGCGATGGTCTATCGCACGGCGGTGAAGGTCGGCGTGATCTTCCAGGACTCCAAGAACAAGCCGCGCGCGCGCGAGTTCCTGAAGTTCCTGCTCGAGGAGGAGAATCTCCGCCCCTATGTCGAGGGCGCACTCGGCCGCTGGTTCCCGGTGACCAAAGCCAGCCAGGAGAGCCCGTTCTGGCAGGCCGACAAGCATCGCAAGGCGGTCTACGACCAGTTCAAGGCCGGTACGCTGCCGTTCGAGTTCACCAAGAACTACAAGTTCACGATCCTCAACAACGAGAACATCTGGGCCAAGGCGATGAATCGCGTGGTCAGCGAGAAGGTCTCGGTCGAGAAGGCCGTGGACGAGATGATCGCCCGCATCAAGGAAGTGGCCAAGTAAGGCTGCTTTCGCGAGCACGCGTATGACGGCGTCCACGATCGACACGACGGCCCGCCGGGACAGAACCCGGTGGGCCGGCTTCGGCCTGTCGGAACGGCAGGCCTGGAGCCTGCTGTTCGTCGCGCCCTATGTCGCGATCTTCATCGGCTTCGTGCTGTTCCCGGTGGGGTACAGCTTCTGGCTGGCGCGCAGCCCGCAGCTCTATGTCGAACTGGCGGCCGATCCGATCTTCCTGCGGACGGTCATCAACACCTTCGTTTTCCTGGTCGTCGCCATCAACGTGAAGATGGCGCTGGCGCTGTTCCTGTCGGGCTTCTTCACGCACAAGCGCTGGTGGGTGAAGGTGCTCGCGGTGCTGTTCGTGCTGCCCTGGGCGGTGCCGTCGATCCCGACCATCCTGTCGGTGCGCTTCATGCTCAATCCGGAATGGGGCGTCATCAATCAGCTGATCTTCAGCCTGACCGCGGAGGACGGCCCGAACTGGCTGAACGATCCCACGCTGGCGCTCACGCTCTCCATGCTGGTGCACATCTGGAAGTCGCTGCCTTTCTGGACGCTGATCCTGCTGGCCGGCCGGCTGGCCATCCCGGGCGAGCTCTACGAAGCCGCCTCGGTCGACGGGGCAGGGGGCTGGCACCGCTTCCGCTACATCACCTGGCCGTCGATGAGCACGCTCTACGTCACCTGCACGCTGCTCTCCATGATCTTCACGGTCGGCGACTTCAACAGCGTCTATCTGCTGACCGGCGGCGGCCCGGCGGACCTCACGCATGTGCTGGCCACGCTCGGCATCCGCTACCTGCGCCTCGACCAGGTCGGGCTCGCCATGGCGTCGATCGTCTGCGCGCTGCCGCTGATCCTGCCGCTCGTCTACTTCATGATGCGGCGGCTCTCGCGATGAGCCCGCGCCGGCTTCTCCGCAACATCGGCTTCGAGACCGGGCTGCTGCTGATCGGCATCCCGGTGCTGCTGTGGACGCTGATCCCGATCTACCACATGTTCCTGTTCGCCATTTCGCCCAAGGATGCGGCCTTCTCGGGTCAGCTCTGGCCGACCAATCCGACCCTGCGCAACTTCGGGACGGTGCTCAGCCAGAAGCACCATTTCCTCAACCACTTCTGGCTGCAGATGTTCAACTCGCTGGTCATCTCGATCGGCACGGCGGCGATCACGCTGTTCGTGGCGACCGCCGCGGCCTTCGCGATCAGCCGGCTGCGCATGAAGGGCGGCCGCATGGTGATGAACCTGGCGCTGCTGACCTACTTCATTCCGGCCGCGTTCCTGGCGGTGCCCATGTACAAGACCATGGGCATGTACGGGCTGCTGAACAACGACTGGGCGCTGGTGCTGGCCATGGCGACCATCGCCTCGCCCTACGCGATCTGGATCCTGCGCCAGGCGTCCGACAAGCTGCCGGTCGAACTCGACGAGGCCGCCATGATCGACGGAGCCTCACCGTTCCAGCTCTTCCGCCTGATCTACCTGCCTCTGATGGTGCCGTCGCTGATCGCCGTCGGCACCTACGCCCTGCTGCTGGCCTGGAACGAGTATCTCTATGCGTTCCTGCTGCTGTCGAAGAACACGGCGATCACCCTGCCGGTGGCGCTGGGCAACTTCCTCTCGGCCGACGATTCGCCTTGGGAGCTGTTGATGACGGCGGGCTTCCTCTATGCACTGCCGCCGGCGGCGATCTACTACGCATTCCGCCGTTACATGTCGTCGGGGCTGACGGCCGGCGCCGTGAAGGGGTAGACTGAAGACCTGAGGCCGAAGCGCCTCGCGTAGGGTCATCATGCGTGCATTGACAGCAATATTGCTGTGTCTGGTGGGGCTGTCGGCGTCGACGTCGGCGATCCGCACGACATCAGAGCCGTTGCCGCACGACGCCTATGTCTGGCAGCGCCTCTGGACGCCTGCCGTCACCTCCGCCGCCAGACAATCCGCCGACATCGTCCGCAGCTGGCGCATCCTGCTGGCCGAAGGCGACCGGTCGGGGCGCTGGGCGACGGTCTCCGTGCCGTGGGACGACATCCTTGCGACCGGACGGCCGGTGGTCGGCGTGATCCGGATCGACGGCCGTCTCGACGAAGACCGCATGACGACGCTGCTCGACCGGATCCTTACAACGGTGTCGGCACCGAAGACCCGGCAGTCGATCATGGGCCTGGAGATCGACTACGACTGCCCGACCTCGAAGCTCGCGACCTACACGAAGTTTCTCTCCGCCCTGCGGGCGCGCCTTCCGGCCTCGATAGCACTCTCGATCACGGCGCTGCCGACCTGGCTGTCGTCCTCCGCGCTGGGGAGCCTGGCGGCCGACCTGGACGAGGTGGTGCTGCAAGTGCACGCGGTCGAGGATCCGCGGCGCGGCCTGTTCGATCCCGACCAGGCCGAGCGCTGGGTGCAAGAGTTCGGCCGGCGGATCGGCCGGCCGTTCCGGGTGGCCCTGCCGGCCTACGACGTGCGCGTGTCGTGGCGGCGCGATGGCCGGATGGCCACTGTCGAAAGCGAAGTCCCGCTGCTGGCGGGGCCAGGCGGCGACGTGCTGCAGGCCCAGCCCGAGGCGGTGCTGGGTTTCCTTCACGCCCTGCAACGCGCCGCGCCGTCGGGGCTGGTCGGCGTCGTCTGGTTTCGATTGCCGACGGAAGCCGACAGCCGGGCGTGGAGCCTCGAGACCTGGCGCGCGGTCGTCACCGACCGGCTGGCGCCCGCCCTGATGAGCGCCTCGCTCGTGCCGGCGGAGCAGCCGGACTTGTGGAACGTGGTGCTGTCCAACGACGGCGCTGTGGATGCACGGCTGCCGTCGCAGGTTCGTCTCGATCCGGCCTGCCGGACCGCCGACGGCGCCAACGGCTTTCGCCTGGTTGCCGACGCCGAGCCCGATCATCGCGTGCTGGAGAGCACCGGCAACGGCCGTCTCCGGCCGCAGACCAAACGCACCATCGGATGGGCGCGCTGCGTGCAGCCCGGAAGGCAATTGAATGTCGTCAACTAGACCCTGGCTCTTCGTTCTCGCGGCCATTGCCAGCATCGGCGTCGCATGGGCGTGCGGCCCCAATTTTCCCTGGCAGCTCTTCGACGACCGTGCCCAGACCGTGAGCGAGCCAGTGGGCTTGAGCTTCGCCTTCGAGATCAAGCGACTGGCGCCGTCGCCGTCCGACAAGCTCGTGGCCGTCGAAGCCGAGGAGACCTACAGCCCCAATCCGGAGCCGGAAGTCGTCGTCGCCGAGCGCGAGGAAGCGCAATCGGGCGCGTGGGCGTCGATCCTGCCCGCGGGGACGACCCTCTCGACCGGCCGGTTGCTCGCGAAGCTCGAGGCGGCGCGGCAAGCGGAGAACGGCAAGGAGGCGTTGATCGCGGGCGAGGGGCTTCCCGTGGCGGTGCTCGACTACATTGCCGGCGCGATCGAGTTCCATGCCGGCCGCCTCGATACGGCCACGGAATACTTCGAGGCGATCGACCGCCTGCCGCCGGCGCTGCGGCGGATCCGGACGGTCGCGGCGGCCTACATGCTCGGTCGCATCCAGCAGATCGAAGGCAGGTTCGATGCCGCTCGCGAGTCTTTCCGGACCGTGCGCGCCCGCGCTCAGGCCGGCGCGCCCGATCCGATGGGCCTCGCCGTTGCGAGCCTGGGCGAGGAGGCGCGCATCGATCTCGTCGACGTGGGGCTGCTGGACGTTCCCTGGAACATTCCGTCCTCTGCTCTCGACGATGCCAAGGTAAAGACGTTGATCGGACGTTCGGTCCGTCTCTATGTCGATCAGGCGGCGCGGGGATCGAAGATCGCCCTGTTGTCGCTGCGCGAGGTGGCGGGCCTGCTGACGGCCAACTCCGATATGCTCGCCCGTGCCGTTGCCGATCCGCTGGTGCGACAGTTGCTGGTCGCCTACGTGGTCGCGCGCGACGGCCAGTCGATCTACGACGACAGCGTCGCCGGCCCGAAGGACCAGGCCGTCGCGGCGGTGATTAACGCGGTATTGACTCAACCCGACCCTGCCAGCGGTGACGATCTCGACCGGTTGGCCGCGCTGGCCTATCAGGCGGCACGCTACGACGTCGCTGAAAAGCTGACGGCGACCACGGAGCGCCCACTCGGCCTTTGGGTGCGCGCCAAGCTCGCCCTTCGCCGTAACGATCGCGCGGCCGCGGTCCGCGACTGGACTGCCGCCTTCACGGCGACGACCGGCGCCGACGATACGACGAAACTCGACGATGCCTCCAGGGTCCGGCTGCGCGGTGAGACCGCCGTGATGACCGTGAGCGAAGGCCGTTACGGCGAGTCGCTGCGGCTGCTGTTTCCGGTCGCGCGTACCTACTGGGGCGATGTCGCCTATATCGCCGAGCGTGTCCTGACCACGGACGAACTGAAAGCATTCGTCGATGGCCTGCCGCCCAGGGATGCGGACGACCAGCCGTCGAAGCCCGACGAAGAGTACGGCATCGTCACCAGGCCGATCGCTTCCCTGCGGGACCTGTTGGCACGGCGCCTGGTTCGCGACGGGCGGCTTCAGGACGCCCAATCCTATTTCTCGACGAGGCCGACGGAGATGGCGCCCGACTCGCCACCGCCGGCCGTCGACGCGCGCGCCTATGCCGACGCGATCAAGGCGGCGCAGCCGGCGACCTGGCCCTGGCAGACCGTCTCCCGGGCCGAAGCCCTGTTCACGGCCGCCACGCTCGCCCGCAAACGCGGCATGGAGATCATGGGCACCGAAGGGCCGCCCGACGAAGCCGCGCTGGGCGGCAATTTCGAGTCCGGTGTGGGCCAGATCAGTCCGGTACCCCAGCAGACTGGATCGCCGCCCGACGATGCGGCGAAACGGCCTTACGACAGCAGGAGCCTCCTGGGACCGGACGAAGAGCGTCGCTTCGCGTCGAGCGCGCCGAAACCCGATGTGCGCTTCCACTATCGCCTGATCGCGTCCGACCATGCGGTCGCCGCCGCCGACCTGCTGCCGGAGCGATCACAGGCCTATGCTGCGGCGCTCTGCTGGGCAGCGCGCTATGCGAAGGATGGTAACGACCTGCCGCGTGCGGAGAGGATCTACCGCCGCTACGTCGCGACCGGCGCCTATCAGCCCTGGGCCAAAAGCTTTGGCGGCACCTGTCCCGCGCCCGACTTCGAGGCGGCGCGCACTTTCTGGCAGCGGCGACTCGCGGCGTGGTCGATGCAGGTCGTCGACTCCGCCAAGCGTCACGCCGTGATCGTCGGCGTGGGCGCTCTGGCCGGCCTGTTGCTGCTGGTCTGCGCCGTCCGGATGGTCCGGTCGCGCCGCGCGTCACCGGCGGCGTGAGAGACAACAGCCGTAGCGCCGCGTCGAGCGTCAGGCGCGGGCGGGCTGGAGCGGCAGGTCTGCGATGGCGTGCGCGGCCAGTCGCTTGCGATCCCTCTCGGGGCGGATGAAGAGCAGGCCGATGATGCCGCCGGCGAGGAGCAGGATGCCAAGGATGACGTAGCCCTGCTCGTAGCCGGCGATCGGCGTCGCCGCGTTCTGGATCATCGAGCCCATGATTCTGGGCGCGAGGACGCCGGCGAACGTCACGACCGACGTGGTGATGGCCAGCATCGCCGCACGTTGCGGATGCGGGGTGAGTTCGCTGATGATCATCGGCAGGACGACGTAGATCGTGCTGCCGATGGCGGAACCGAAGACCAGGGCGGCGATCTTGAGACCGTCCGTGGGCATCGCGCCGACGAAGGGAAGCACGCAGCCGCCGGCGACGATGGTGAGACACGGCAGGACGCCGCGGCAGAGGCGGCTGGAGACACCCTTCCTCTTCAGTCTCTGGGAAATGTAACCTCCGGCCAGCACGACGAGAGCGCCGAAGACCCAGGGCAGCACGGTCAGGTTGCCGCCAAGCTTCTGGCTGAAGCCGAGGCCGGCGACGAGGTAGGAGGTGAACCAGGTGAGGCCAAGCGCCAGGCCCCAGTAGCTGGCGAAGCCCGCGGCGCAGGCGGCGAGGATGGTCGGGCAGGTGAGCAGGTAGCGATAGGGCACGCGCTCGTTGCTGCCGCCGGTGTTGCTCACCGGTGCGTCGACGAGGGTGCCTTCGCGGCCGAAGATCAGCCACAGCACGGCCCAGACCAGGCCGGCGATGCCCAGCGCGCCAAAGGCCCAGTGCCACGAGTACTTCTCGATGATCCAGTTGAGCAGGGGCACGGCGATGATGACGCCGAAGGCCGAGCCCTGCGCGATGACCGCCGTCGGCAATCCGCGCAGCGAATCGGGAAACCATTTGTAGATGGCGTGGGTCGCGACCGGACCAGCCGGCCCTTCGCCCGCGCCCAGGATGACGCGGCAGATGATCAGCGTTTCCAGGCTCACCATGCCCAGCATCGGAAACTGGACGATCGACCATATGATCGCCATGGCCAGCAGCGTGTGTTTGGTTTTCACACGGTTGGAGATGAAGCCGACGACGATGGCCGAGACCGCGAACAGCAGGAAGAATGCCGAGCCGATGTCGCCGAACTGCTCCGGCGTCAGGCCGAGATCGCGCGTCAGCGGAACCGCCGCGAGGCCGACGACGACCTTGTCGGCGAAATTGATCAGCATGAAGAGAAAGAGCAGGGCGGTCATGCCCCAGGCCCCCTTGAGGGGCCGGTCTTGTACGGTCACGCGGCGTCACTCCCAACTCGCCCGTTGTCGTCGAGCTTGCGCACATCAGACGTGAGCACCGATGGCCCGTCAAGGAACGGGCCGCGCTCCCCCGGATCGGCAAAGAAAAAGGGGCGCCTCGCGGCGCCCCTCTCACTGTCATGATCCGCGAAGGATCAGTTCTTCACGAACGGGCACTTGCCGTCCTTCATCGGACGATAGGCCTCGCTGCCCGGCACCGTGGCGATCAGCTTGTAGATGTCGTCCTTGCTCTTGGACTCCGCCGGCGTCTTGACCTGGAAGAGGTACATGTCGCGCTCCAGGCGGCCGTCCTCGCGCAGCTTGCCGTTCTTGGTCATGACGTCGTTGACGGGGATCTCCCGCATCTTCGCCATCACCGCCTTCGGGTCGTCGGTGCCCGCGGCCTGCACGGCCTTGAGATAGTGCAGCGTCGAGCTGTAGACGCCGACCGTGAGCATGCTGGGGATCTTGTCCTTCTTGGCACGGAAGCGCTTGGTCCAGGCGCGGGTCTCGTCGTTGAGATCCCAGTAGAACGCCTCGGTCAGCACGAGGCCCTGCGCCACCGGCAGGGTGAGAGCGGCCACGTCGGTCGAGAAGACGAGGAGGCCGGCGAGGCGCTGGCCACCCTTGGTGATGCCGAACTCGCCGGCCTGCTTGATCGAGTTGATCGTGTCCTGGCCCGCATTTGCGAGGCCGATGACCTTGGCCTTCGAGGCCTGGGCCTGCAGCAGGAACGACGAGAAGTCCTGCGTGCTGAGCGGATGCTTCACGCCGCCGACGACCTTGCCGCCGGCCGCCGTCACGACCGCGGTCACGTCACGCTCGAGTGCGTGGCCGAACGCATAGTCGGCGGTGAGGAAGTACCAGGAGTCGCCGCCGTCCTTGACGACCGCGCCGCCCGTCACCTTGGCCAGTGAATAGGTGTCGTAGACCCAGTGCGCGCCGGTCGGCGAGCAGGCCGGGCCGGTGAGGTCGGCCGAGGCCGCGCCGGTGTTGATGTCGATCATGCCCTTTTCCTGGGCAATCTTGCGCACCGCAAGGGCCACCGACGAGGTGCCGATGCCGGTGATCATCTTCACGCCGTCGACGTCGTACCACTTGCGGGCGATGGCCGCGCCCACGTCGGGCTTTGTCTGGTGGTCGGCCTGCAGGATCTCGATCGGACGGCCGAGGACCTTTCCGCCGAAATCGTCGATGGCCATCTGGATGGCCTCGACTTCACCCTGCGTGAGGTCACCATAGACGCCCGAGAAGCCTTCCATGACGCCGATCTTGAGTGGCTGAGGCGCCTGTGCCTGGGCGTAGGCGGCCAGGCCGACGACGGCGAGGCCTGCCACGGCGGCGGCCGCTCCGGCACGCCTGATGCTGGTCTTGAACTTCATGAACTCGATCCTCCCAATGTGTTCCCCGTTTCTGGTGGCCGAAATCTAGCCGTGAGGCGAAGCGGACGCCAGTGCTGGACAGATGGACAAAGCTTCGTTTAATTCGCGACACAGGGAGAGCCGATGGCCAAAGAAGAAATAATTCTCGAGGCGACGGGGCTGACGAAGGAGTTCAAGGGCTTCGTCGCAGTCAAGAACGTCAACCTGCGGGTAAAGCGGCACACGATTCACGCGTTGATCGGGCCAAATGGCGCGGGCAAGACGACGTGCTTCAACCTGCTGACGCACTTCCTGTCGCCGACGGCTGGCCAGATCCATTTCAACGGGCGCAACATCACCGGCAGCTCGCCGGCCGCGATCGCCCGCCTGGGGCTGGCCCGTTCCTTCCAGATATCGGCCGTGTTTCCCCATCTCAGCGTGCGTGAGAACGTTCGCGTCGCCCTGCAACGCAAGCTGGGTATTTCCTTCCAGTTCTGGCGTTCCGAGAGCGTGCTGGCCCGCCTCGATGCCCGGGCGCTGGAACTGGTGGCCGCGGTCGGCCTCGCCGATTTTGCGGAAGCCCAGGCCGTCGACCTTCCCTATGGCCGCAAGCGCGCCCTCGAGATCGCCACGACCCTGGCTCTGGAGCCCGAGATGATGCTTCTCGACGAGCCGATGGCCGGCCTCGGGCAGGAAGACATCAAGCGCATCGCCGCCCTGATCCGCACCGTCGCCAAGGACCGGACCGTCCTGATGGTCGAACACAACATGTCCGTCGTCGCCGACCTCTCGGACACGATCACCGTGCTGGCGCGCGGTGAAGTGCTGGCCGAGGGGCCTTACGCCACGGTCTCCAAACACCCCGCCGTCGTCGAGGCTTATGTCGGAACCGGTCATGGCTGAGACATTGTTGAAGGTCGCGGGCCTGCAGGCCTGGTACGGCGAATCGCATATCCTGCACGGCGTCGATTTCGAGATCCGCCGCGGCGAACTCGTGACGCTGCTGGGGCGCAACGGCGCGGGCAAGACCACGACCCTGCGGTCGATCATGGGCATCCTCGGCAAGCGCACGGGATCGATCACCTTCGAGGGAAGGGAGACGATCGGCCTCACCTCCGACACCATCGCCCGCCTCGGCATCGCCTACTGCCCCGAGGAACGCGGAATCTTCTCGAGCCTGAACGTCGACGAGAACCTGAGACTGCCTCCGGTCGTCAAGCCGGGCGGGCTCAGCATCGAGGAAATCTACAAGCTCTTCCCGAATCTTCTCGAGCGGCGGTACAGCCAGGGCACCAAGCTGTCCGGCGGCGAGCAGCAGATGCTGGCCATCGGCCGGATTCTGCGCACCGGCGCCACGCTGCTGCTGCTCGACGAGCCGACCGAGGGGCTGGCGCCGGTCATCGTCCAGCGAATCGGCGAGATCATCCGCCAGCTCAAGAGCCGGGGCTTCACCATCCTGCTGGTCGAACAGAACTTCCATTTCGCGGCCACGGTCGCGGATCGCCATTATGTGATGGAAGACGGACGCGTGATCGACACGGTGGCATCGAGCGACATGCAGCAGAGCATCGGCAAGCTGCAATCCTATCTGGGGGTATGAGGCCGCCATGTTCGAACTTCTAGGCATTCCCCCCCAGGCGCTGTTCGGCCAGCTCCTGCTCGGCCTGATCAACGGCGCCTTCTACGCCATGCTGAGCCTTGGGCTCGCCGTGATCTTCGGCATGCTGAACGTCATCAACTTCACGCACGGCGCCCAGTACATGATGGGCGCCTTCGCGGCCTGGCTTCTGCTCGGCATCTTCGACGTGCCGTTCTGGGCCTCGCTGGTTCTCGCCCCGATCATCGTCGGCCTGTTCGGCATCGTGCTCGAGAAGCTGATATTGAAGCGCATCTATCATCTCGATCACCTTTACGGCTTCCTGCTGACCTTCGGCCTGGCGCTGGTGATCGAAGGTCTCTTCCAGTGGAAGTGGGGCTCCTCGGGCGCTCCCTATCCCAATCCGATCCCGGGCGGCTTCAATCTCGGCTTCATGTTCCTGCCGACCTATCGCGGCTTCGTCGTGGTGGCGGCGCTCGTGATCTGCCTCGCCACTTGGTACGGCATCGAGCGCACCAAGCTCGGCGCCTACCTGCGCGCGGCCACCGAGAATCCGACGCTGGTCCGCGCCTTCGGCATCAACGTGCCGCGCCTGATCACGCTGACCTACGGGCTGGGGGTCGGGCTCGCCGCGCTGGCCGGCGTGCTGGCCGCGCCGATCCAGCAGGTATCGGCACTGATGGGCGTCAACCTCGTGCTGGTGGTCTTCGCGGTCGTGGTGATCGGCGGCATGGGCTCGATCATGGGCTCGATCGTCACCGGCTTCGGCCTCGGACTGATCGAGGGCCTGACCAAGGTGTTCTATCCGCCGGCCTCCAACACGGTGATCTTCGTCGTCATGGCGCTCGTCCTGCTGATCAAGCCGGCCGGCCTGTTCGGGCAGACCAAATGAACGCGACACGCATAGGCTACGCCCTCCTGATCGTGCTGGCGCTCGTCGCGCCGATGTTCGCCTATCCCGTCTTCCTGATGAAGGCGCTCTGCTTTGCGCTGTTCGCCTGCGCGTTCAACCTGCTGCTGGGCTATGCCGGCCTCATGAGTTTCGGACACGCCATGTTCTTCGGCATGGCGGGCTATTTCTACGGCCATGTCGTGAAGGCGTGGGACATGGCGCCCGAACTCGGCCTCCTGCTCGGCGTTGCCGGCGCGGCGCTGCTGGGACTCGTGACCGGCGCGCTGGCGATTCGCCGCCAGGGCATCTACTTCGCCATGATCACGCTCGCTTTCGCGCAGATGGTCTATTTCTTCTGCATCCAGGCGCCGTTCACCGGCGGCGAGGATGGCTTGCAGGGCATTCCGCGCAAGGCGCTGCTCGGCGGCCTGATCCCGATCAAGGACGACAAGGTCCTGTACTACGTCGTGCTGGCGATCTTCCTGTTCGGTTACGCCGCCATCTATCGCGTCATCCACTCGCCCTTCGGGCAGGTGCTGAAGGCCATTCGCGACAACGAGCAGCGCGCCAAGTCGCTGGGCTATGAAGCCGACCGCTACAAGCTGCTGGCCTTCGTCCTGTCGGCGGCGCTGGCCGGCCTTGCCGGCGCCACCAAGGCGATGGTGCAGCAGTTCGCGACCCTCACCGACGTGGCGGCCTCGACCTCCGGCGAGGTCGTGCTGATGGCGCTGGTCGGCGGACTCGGCACCATCGTCGGCCCGGTGGTCGGCGCCTTCATCATCGTCACCATGCAGAACTACCTGGCCTTCACCGGCGAGTTCGTGCTGGTGATCCAGGGCGCCATCTTCGTGGTGATCGTGCTCGCGTTCCGCAAGGGCGTCGTCGGCGAACTCGCGGAGTGGTGGAAGCGGCGGCAGGCGCGCTGAGCGGTGGCAAGTACGCGCAAGCACCTGCCGTGGCGGCTGGTTCCTGCGCTGGGTCTTCTGATCGCGCTGGTGATCTCCCTCGCCATCGGGCGCGGTTCGCTCTCGCCGACCATGGCCACAGTGCTGCCCGTCATCGAACTGGCGGTGCTGATAGCCACGGTCTTCTCCTCGGTCCATCACGCCGACGTCATCGCCCATCGCCTGGGCGAGCCCTACGGCACGCTCGTGCTCACCGTGGCCGTGACGGTGATCGAGGTCGCGCTGATCCTCTCGATCATGCTGGTGGGCGAGGGCAACGAAGGCCTCGCCCGCGAGACCGTCTTCTCGGTGATCATGGTCGTCTGCAACGGCATGGTCGGCCTGTGCCTGATCCTGGGCGGGCTGCGCTACGGCGAGCAGGGTTTCCGGTTGCCGGGCGCCAACGCCTATCTCGTGGTGCTGATGCCGCTCGCCACGCTGACGCTGATCCTGCCGACCTATACGACCAGCGCGCCCGGCCCGTTCTATTCGCCGACCCAGCTGGTCTTCGTGAGCTTCGTCACGCTCGTGCTCTATGGTGTCTTCCTCTACGTCCAGACGATCCGCCATCGCGACTACTTTCTCTCGGATTCCGGCGAGGGCCATGGTGAGGCCGTCGGCGCGCCGACGCCGGCTGAGTTCTGGGAAAGCGTGGGCCAGCTCCTCGTCGCGCTGGTGGCCGTGGTCCTGCTGGCCAAGGGCTTCGCAGGCTCGGTCGAGACGGTCGTGAGCGCCGTCGGCGCGCCGCGCGATGCCGTCGGCCTGCTGGTCGCGCTGCTGGTGCTCCTGCCGGAGACCCTGGCCGCCCTGCGCGCGGCCCGGCGCAACGAACTGCAGAAGAGCCTCAACCTCGCGCTCGGCTCCTCGCTGGCAACGATCGGCCTCACCATCCCGGCGGTCAGTATGCTGGCGATGGTCCTGAACCAGCCGCTCGCGCTCGGCATCGACACACACGACGTCGTACTGCTGGCGCTCACCTTTGGCGTCAGCCTCGTGACGTTCGGGGGCGGACGCACCAACATCCTGCCGGGCTTCGTCCATCTCGTCCTGTTCGCGACCTTCGTCTTCCTGATTTTCGTGCCGTGAGACGGCGCGAGTGACGGGGCGGGCAGGGGCCTTGCCCGCCGCTGCCTTTCGCGCGAAGAACGAGGCCATACCCAGGGGGAAACGACCGACATGTCCGAGCTTTCCGAAGACCAGCTGTTCGCCGAACTGCGCAAGATCGACACGCCGACCATCACCAACGTGGTCGCGACTTACCCGAAGAATCCCCTCTGCCTCGGCCTCTACAACCCGTGGACCGAGAACTGGTACACCGATACCTCGATCCGCTGCATGTATCCGGAGATGGGCGCAATCATCGGCTATGCCGTGACCTGCGTGTACGGACTGCCCGACCCGAACTTCGCCGGCCGTCTCACCTTCATGGACGTGGTCGACGCGCTCGACGCAATGAAGAAGCCGACCATCCTGGTCATCCAGCAGAAGTGGCCGCCCGAGCTGATGAACAAGGCGGGCCTCGCCGGCGAGATGATGACGACCTCGATGCAGGCCGTCGGCTGCGTCGGACTGCTGTCGAACGGCCCGTCGCGCGACGTCGATGCGATCCGTCGCATGAAGTTCCAGATGCTGCTGGGCGGCGTCACGGCCGGCCATGGCGACATGGCAGTCCAGTCGGTCAACGCTCCCGTGTCGGTCGGCGGCATGGATGTGGCGCCGGGTGAGCTGATCCACATGGACGAGAACGGCGCGGTGAAGTTCCCCGCCCAGCATGCCCGCGCGGTGCTGAAGAACGCCCAGGCGATGCTGGCCGACGAGGCCGAGAAGCTCGAGAAGATGCGCAAGGCCAAGACCGCCGCCGAGATCCGCGCGATCAATTCCGGTGGCACCTACGGCGCAAAGAAGGGCTGACGCCCCGCCATGACCGAGACCGTCGCCGAGCCACGGCCGATTCGCTGGGGTCTGGCGGCCAAGCTGTTCGCGATCCTGCTGCTGCTGGGCGCGGTCGCGGTCCTGATCACCGGGGTGCTGGGCTACATCCAGGCCCGCGAGGCGCTGGAGCGGGCGATCTTCGACCAGCTCACGGCGGCGCGCGAGACCAAGGCCCACCAGGTCGAAGCGTACTTCCGCACCGTGCGCAGCGAGATGCGCCTGCTCGCGGCTTCCAAGATGGTCGTCGACGCCACGCGCGGCTTCCGCGGGGCCGTCGACGAGTTCGACCGGCAGGACGTCCCGGCCGACGTGAAGCAGGCCGTCGACGGCTGGTACGACGGGCATTACCTGCCGATGGTGCGCCGGCTTCTCGGGACGGACGTTCCGGCCGCCGAATTCATGCCGACCAGTTCGGCTGCGTATTTCCTGCAGGACCTCTACATCGTCCGCAATCCGCATCCCGACGGCCGACGGGATCTCCTGGACGATGCCGGTGACGGCAGCGCCTACAGCAAGGTTCACGCCATCTATCACCCGCTGATGCGGACGGCGGCCGCGACGCTCGGCTTCCATGACTTCATGATCGTCGATCCCAGGACGGGGCGATTGATCTACACGGTTGACAAGGATGCCGACTTCGCGACGTCTCTGCGCGCCGGCCCCTATCGCCAGTCCAATCTTGCCGCTGCCGCGGCACGCTGCGCCACCGCCCCCGATCCTTCGGCGACGTGTCTCGAGGATTTCTCGGCGTACCTGCCATCGGAAGGGTTGCCGTGCGCGTTCATGGCGGCTCCCATCATCGAGCAGGGTGTCGTGACCGGGGTGCTGATCGCGGAACTCTCGATCGAGGAGATCGACGGCATCCTCACGGGTGGCCGGCGCTGGCGCAACGAAGGCTTTCGCTCGACCGGCGAGGCCTATCTGGTCGGGCCGGATTTCCTGATGCGCTCCAGCGGGCGCGGCTTCTTCGAGAACCGCGATGTCTATTTCGCCGAATTGAAGGCCGGCGGGGCGACGGACGAAGACATCGCCGCCATCAAGCGCTTCGGCTCGCCGATCCTGCACCAGCATGCCGACACGCCGGCAACGCGCGCCGCGATCGGCGGCGTCGAGGGGGCCGGCGAGATCGTGGGCTATCGCGGCGTCCCGACGCTGGCGTCCTGGGGGCCCGTGAGGGTCTCCGGCGTCAAATGGGGGCTGGTCGCCAAGATCGACAGCGTGGAGGCCTTTGCGCCGGTCTATCGGCTGCAGCGCGATCTCATGATCGTCGGGGCGATCGCCTTCGTGATCGTGATCGTGACCGGCGCCTGGCTTTCGCGCTCGTTGCTGGGCCCCCTGCGCGACCTCACGGCCGGCGTGCGGCGCTTCGCGGGCGGCGACCACGAAGCGCACGTCCCCGTCCGCTCGAGCGACGAGATCGGCCAGCTCTGCCTCGCCTTCAACGGCATGATCGACGAACTCCACGACAAGAACCTCATGATCGCGGCCAAGAACCGCGAGAACGAGGAGCTCCTGCTCAACGTGCTGCCCGCGCCGATCGCCAACCGGCTGCGCGGCGGGGAGCAGGGCATCGCCGACGGCTTTGCCGAGGTGACGGTCGCCTTCGCCGATCTGGTCGGCTTCACGGCGCTGTCGTCCGAGATGCCGCCCGCCGACGTCGTCACCCTGCTGAACGGCCTGTTCACGCGCTTCGATCTCGCGGCCCAGGAAATCGGCATCGAGAAGATCAAGACCGTCGGTGACGCCTACATGGCCGTGTGCGGCCTGCCGGTGCCGGTGCCCAATCACGCGGAGCGCATGGTGCGCATGGCGATCCGCATGGTCCACATCACCCGCGAGCACGCGATGGAGCATGGCGTGTCGATGAAGCTGCGCGTCGGCATCAACAGCGGCCCGGTCGTGGCCGGCGTCATCGGCAAGAGCAAGTATATCTACGACCTGTGGGGCGACACGGTGAACCTCGCGAGCCGCATGGAATCCGGCGGCATCCCCGATTCGGTGCAGGTCACGCGACCGGTCTACGAGACGCTGAAGGACCAGTTCGTCTTCGAGGCGCGCGGCGAGATCGAGGTGAAGGGCAAGGGCAACGTCGAGGCCTGGGTCCTGAGATTGTGAGCCTCAGCCGAGGCCGAAGCTCAGCTTGATGGCGACGATCAGGCCCGTGACGGCGATGCTCGACAGGATGAGGCCGAACACGCGGCTCACGATCTCGATGCCGGGCTTCCCGAGCAGGCGGAACAGGGTTCCCGCCAGCGCGTAGGCCACGAAGAGCAGGAAGAGGCAGAGCGCGAGGATCGCCGTCGTCGTGACCTGCTCGCCGAACGAGCGGACGTTGTTGTCGGTCAGCAGCACGACGGTCAGGATCGCACCCGCGCCCGCGATGCCGGGAACGGCCAGCGGGAAGACCGCGCGCTGAAGCGGCGTTGCATCCTCGGGCATGGCGAGCGCGTCTTCCGTCACCTTGCCCAGTACCATCTTCACGCCGAACAGCAGCAGCACGATCGACCCCGCCAGCTGGAACGACGACATCGGGATGTGAAGCGCCGCCAGCAGCGGCCGTCCCACGACGATGAAGAAGAGAAGGATCAGGAAGGCGACGCCCACCGCATAGGCTGCCACCAGGAGCGCTCTCTTGCGGTCCAGACCGGCAGTCACCATGAGAAAGATCGGCACCGTGGCAATGGGGTCGAGGATGACGAAGAGCGTGACGAACTCGTAGAAAAAATCGTTCAGGAAAATCGGAGTCACACGGGGAATCCCTGACTGTTGCGCTGACGGACGGCGCCGGTCCGGCGAAGCCCCTGGGCGTCCCCGGTTTGCAGAGGCGCTACATCAGTCGCCGAATGCGAATGTGTCAATGCGGTCCGGCTTCCGGCCGTTCGAAGAACGGGACAGCGAGGGCGATCTTGCTTAGAGTGCGCCCGCAAGGGGGCCGATGGAGCCTCGGCAAGTGTTTGGGAGGTACGCCATGAATGACGTATTCGAGACCGATGCCCGACCCACGCCCCTGGCGGCCAAGCGAGCCTACGTAGCGCCTGTGCTCCAGCGTCTGGGAACACTGACGGACCTCACCCTCACGGTCGGCCGTTCCGGTGCGAACGATGGCCGGGGAAGAGGCGCCCGGAGCAAGACCAGCACCTAGACCGGCGGGTCGCGGTCGGCCTTTCACATGGCCATCGATTTCAAAGTGAAGTGGCGGACCCGGCGAGATTCGAACTCACGACCTCTGCCTTCGGAGGCAAAAACCGCGTCCTTCGCCATACCGCGATATTTTACGCTATAGCGCGCCATAGCGCTGAAAACAAAGGAAAAAGTTGACGTTGTCGCCGTCGTCCATACGATGGAGGCACTCCTCGATTTCCTTCCAACTGCTTCCGTGGTGCTTCCGCGGAAGCAACGATCACCTGAGTTGTTCGCATGGTCAATCTCACTAAGCGCGTTGTCGACGCCGCTGAAGTGCGGCCAGTCGAGTACTTCATCTGGGACGATGCTCTTCCTGGCTTTGGCCTTCGTGTCTTCCCATCCGGCAAATGCAGCTATCTCGTGCAGTATCGAGCGGGTGGCCGCACCCGCCGATATGCGATTGGTCTACACGGGATCTGGACACCCGAGACGGCTCGACGCGAGGCGCGAATACTCCTTGGGCGCGTCGCCCAGGGCGATAACCCAGCTGAGGAAAAGCGACTCGATGCAAAGTCAATGACCGTCCAAGAGCTCTGCGAGCGTTATCTTGCAGATTGCGAACGAGGCCTCATTCCCGGCAAGAAAGGCCGCCCAAAGCGGCCGTCCACATTGGCAATTGATCGGAGCCGGATCAACCGGCACATCATTCCGTTGCTTGGGAATCGCAGGGTCAAAGACCTTACCTCCAGTGACATCACGCGCTTTCTTCGCGACGTTGCAGAGGGAAAGACCAAGATCGACGTGAAGACAAGAAGGCGAGGCAGGGCCATCGTACGCGGCGGCATTGGGACCGGAGCGCGGGGCGTCGGTTTGCTCGGCGGCATCTTCACATACGCGATCCGTGAAGGAGTGATCGAGAAGAATCCGGCGCACGGTATTCGTAAAGTTGCCGATGCCGTGCGCGATCGGCGCCTGTCTGACCGAGAATATCGGGTGCTCGGAGAGATCCTCACTGAAGCGAGCACTGACGCACAGTTCGAAACAGCGACGAAAATGATTCGCGCCATAGCGCTCACAGGCAGTCGGCGCGGAGAGATCATCAATCTGATGGGACTTGAGGTCGACGTGGAGCGCAGTTGCTTCCGGCTCCAGGACAGCAAGGAGGGCGCGTCGATCAGGCCGATTGGGCTGCCGACTATAGAGTTACTAGACCCACTTATTCCCGAAAACGAGGCGGCATTTGTCTTTCCCGGTACGGAAGAGGGCAAACCGCTCGCCGGGTTTCCGAAGCTCTGGAAGAAGCTTCTTGCTGGCACTCCGCTCGCCGACATCACACCTCACGTTCTTCGCCATAGCTTTGCAAGCGTAGCGAACGACCTCGGATTTGCCGAAGCGACGGTCGCCGCTCTTCTTGGCCATTCCCGCGGCACCGTGACCAGCCGATACATTCACACTATCGATACGGCTCTTGTGATGGCTGCGGATGCGGTCTCGAGCTACATAAATGGCCTCCTCAATGGGAGGGTGTTCGCGCGTAGCTCCTATTCCCTCGACAGGCCATCCAGGCGGGCGGCGCTTGACCGACTGTTCAGCGAACAGCGCCAATCCACGGCTACTATCGAACAGCGCCTCGCTGCGTGACACGCTCGCGGCAGAACATCGAAGCGCTGAGCTACACAATGTCGAAGCGCGGCAAGCCATCGATGGACTTCAGTCCATCTCGAGCGAATAGCTCTGCAGCAGCAAACGGATAGGTGCTTGGGGCAGTTTACCTATTTGAGGTTAGGTAAAGCTGCACTTGTCATATCATCTCAAGATCAAACCTTGAGTTTGTTTGTATCTGTGCCAATTTGTCAAATATGGTTGGACGAAATAATAATCTTCTAAACAGACTGGAACGGGAGCTGCCAGAGGGGCTGCTCGCGCATTCTGCATGGTTCAGGAAGAAAGGCTATTCGCGTCAGCTCCTCAATCACTACGTCTCGACCGGCTGGCTTGAACAGCCAGCGAGGGGGCTCTTCCGACGTCCGCGTGGCACGCTGAGCTGGCAGCAGGTCGTCATCTCCCTCCAGACCATCCTTCTTGACCATCCGTTCATTGTCGGCGGCCGGACCGCGCTTGATCTACAGGGCTACGCGCACTTCCTTCCGCAGCAGACGAAGGAAGTTCATCTGTACGGGCCGCGCCCGCTGCCAACCTGGCTCGACAAGCTTCCGCTGGACGTGCGCTTCGTTCATCACAACAGCCGCAAGATGTTCAAGAACGATCCGATCACCTACGGCATCAGCAGCCTTACGGTGAACGTGCTTGCGCATGCCAGCTCAAGCAATGATCGACTCCAGCATGGACTCACCATTCAGTCATGGGGACCTTGGGACTGGCATCTGACCCTGTCGACGCCGGAACGTGCCATCCTCGAGTTGCTCGACGAGCTGCCCCAGCACGAGAGCTTCCATCAGGTCGACAAGCTCATGGAAGGACTGACCAACCTCAGCCCGCGCCGCCTACAAAAGCTGCTCGTCGATTGCCACAGCGTGAAGGTCAAACGGCTCTTCCTCTTCTTTGCCGACCGCCACAAGCACGCCTGGTTCAAACAATTGAAGAAGGATCAAATCGACCTTGGCAGCGGCAATCGCATGCTGGTGAAGGGCGGCAAGCTTGACCGCAGGTACCAGATCACCGTGCCGGAGGATCTGGGTGCCCTTTGAAGAACAGTATCGGCGTCAGGTCGCCTTGCTCCTCCGAACCATTCCACTAATCGGGGCCGAAGACTGCTTTGCCCTCAAAGGCGGGACGGCCATCAATCTCTTCATTCGGGACATGCCTCGGCTGTCGGTCGATATCGACCTGACCTATCTGCCGGTCCAACCGCGCGACGAGTCCCTCAAGGCAATTGACGCGGCGATGACGCGCATCTCGGAGCGAATCGTCAAAGCAAGGCGACAACACGGTCCGCGCATTTCGCCCGAAGGGTTGCCTTGACGGTCGGGGGGCTGCAGACCCTAACTTTCCCTTTCAGGGAACTGAGTCGTGAAGGCAGAAGGTACAGAGAGCAAAGCGAGCCATGCATTTCAGCAAGCCATTCTTAAAGGCCATCGCCGCATCGGCGGATCGAACCGACGAACCGCTTGGCTTGTTCTGGCCGATGCCTGGCAATCCGGCGACGTGGCTTTCGTTCCCGACTTTCGACCAATGGCAAACGTTCGTAGCTGACTATCAGCTACGCCATGACGCGCCACAGGTCGTGAATGAAAAAGTCGAGCGCGTGCTGAAACTCTTCCTGCTCGCATGGCTCGATTACTCGCTCATCAAGGTCGCTGAACTACAGGCGCTCACGACGCTCGAATTCGTTTTGACGGAACGCTTCGGCGACAAGGTCAGAGATAAAAACGGAGTAATCAAATTTGATAGGCTTCTTCGCTATCTTCCAGCGAAGGCCAGATTAACCGACGATCAGCTTCCGATGTTCAAGCGTTGCGGCGGGATAATCGTTGAACGCTTAAAGGGGAACCACAAACCTACGCTGGCTCAGATCAGGAACGACCTCGCGCATGGCGCGCCGTTTACGGACAATCCGTATGCCGGTCTGCTCGAAGCGGTTCGCGATCTGATCGACTACGCCTATCGCAATTGGCCCGAATAAATGAAGTGGCGTCTCCGACGCCTGCGCGAGGGATCGTGGCCAAAAGCGGAGACGCCCTGCCCGAGTTATCCAAAGGGCGGCTCCGTGAGACCGCACCCAGGCGGCCGAGTAGAGCCCGACCGGCACAGCCGGGCGCGGCAATGATTAGACTACCTTGAGATGATGCAAGAAGGGTAGGTTAGTTCCACGGCCCACCTGCAGGCACGCCTTCTCTTAGATGTCCCATTTCGCTCTTTGCTCATCATCGTCACTACGGGCTTCTTTAATGTGGTGTTCGATATCTGCCAGCATCTTCTTGGCCCACCGCCGGACTTCGCCTTTGGGGTGATTCTCTAGAGACTTCAGGGGAGCTTGATAACGCGCGAAATACGTCGCGAGTGAACCCATCCAGCCGAAGGTGTGCATGTTCTGCTCGATCTTCCTAAGGACGTCATCACGATCACCGAACTCGTCCAGGAGGCGGCGCGTCAAGGGATGAAATTCTTGTGGACCCTCGGTCGGATTGTCGCGAGCGAGTACAGGCGCCACACCCGCCAAAAAGGCAGGGCCGATGTTGGGATGCGCGTGGCACCAGGCAAAGAGTACGTCCTCTGGCAAACTAAGAATTGGCGGCACTTTCTTATCCCCGGAGGAATACGGGTCGCCGAGGGCACTCTCCATACGCCAGGATTTTAGCTTGTCTTCTGAGCCGATCGCTTCGCTCAACACCGGCCAAACTACGCCCGAGAATTCGGACAAGAGCTTGGGCAAGAGCGGCTTTATCAGTTCCTTCATGTCGCGATCCGGGTCGGCTGCCAGATGCTTGGCAAGCGTTAGGGCGACCGACCGGGCGTCGGAATCTTCCCATCCCTTCTTGAGCAGCCAACCGATCAGCACCTTGAAGTGATGGGCGTCCATCTGGGAGCCGCCCTTCTTTTCTCGGCGATCGAGATTGACCGCGGCCAGCTTGAGCTGTGGGCGAAGCCCCTCGATCTTGTCCCGTGCGCCGTGGACGTACATGCCCATCAGGTCGAGAGCAACAGAGTAGGCTTCACCATCCATCGACAGCACTTGATCGAATAGCGGGCTAACTGAATTTGTGGGCAATTTCGCGAGAACGCCGCCCGTGGTCCAATTTGCGAGCGTGCTGGGCGGCAGGACACCGTCGCGCAACCCCGCTCTTACAAGCTGCACGTCGTGGTCGGTAATCCCAATGCTTGCGGTCGCCATAACGAGCACCGGCGCGAATACCTTGGACGCCATCGCTTCCTTTTTGAACTGCTCGACCACGTCCGGATGCTTTGCGGCAAGGCCCGTCAGATAGCCGACAAGCACACCATAGTTTCTCTGGCCATCTGGAGCAGCGACGACGGCGGATTTGATCGGTGTCAGCCAATCGAGCGGCGTCGACGAATGAGCTGCAAGAAATTTGCCGAATTCATAGACCGTCCGATGGTTGCCCGTGCTCAATTGAGGAAGCAGGCGAAGGATGAGCTCCGGCTCCTTGAGCAGATCGCGCGTCAGCTGCTCGACGGCGGCGATTTGATCTTTTCTGGCCTTCTCGAAGTTGTGTTCTTCGTCGAGCAGGTAGTCCCACGGCATATCGGTCAGCAGGAACTTGGCCCGCGTGGGCAGATCGTTGGGCATGAGTTTGTCGATAAGCTTCTGCACGCGCTCTGGCACACCGTCGCCAAGATCCTTCTTGTCGAATTGCAGTACGTCGGCGAGGCTATCCAGCGCTTCGGGCCAATAGCGATGAACGGCCGAAATGGCTTCGATCCATTGTTCAGCATTGTCAATGAGGCCATATGAGACCAGCGAGCGCAGCCCTTGCCCGATGCCCTTTCGCGCCCGCGTTCCGACATCGTCGTCCCGTTTGGCGAGGGCGACGAGCCGCTCGGCACACGCGATGATGTAGTCGGAAACATCTTTCCAGGTTTTAGGCTGCCAAGGCCGCAGGGCGGGACGGCTACCTTGGATTTCGGGGCCGACGCCTCTCGAAAAGCTATGTGTCCTTGCTCCTTCCAAGAGCGCGTCTACCACTAGAGGCATTTCCGCGCTGTCATTCCTGCGGATCAGATCATCAAGCAGGCGCAACCGGGCGCCGCCGTCGGCCTCTGTATTTCCGAGAAAGACCGGAAAGATCGCTTTGAATTCGCCAGTGGCGTTGTTGGACCAGTCTTCGTTCTCCGCCAAGGCAAGCTTGAGCAGGAGCAGTCCGCCTTGTTCGAACATCTCTTTTGTAAAGGTGATTTTTTCCAGCGCCCAAACAAGATTGCGCCGCAGATCGCCGCCTATTTGCCTTGTCTCCTCGTGTGACAACTGCCCCAGGACCCGTTCTATCAGCATGACGACGGATTCCGCGTCGATCTCGGCAAGGGATGAGAGAATTTCCGCACTTCCATCCACGCGTAGCGCATCAAGTGAAGCGAATGGTCCATTTAAACGGCAAATGAATTTTGCGACGTCCTTTGCGACCTGCCTATCATTCAGCACGGCCAACTGCTCGGCGAGCCTCGTCCGCAAATGCTTCGGTAGCTTACCGGCAAGAATGTCGTCCCATCGTACGTCGCCCCATTGCCGCCATTGCCGTTCGGCCAACCTCAGAGCGATGGGCCGAGGTTGCAGGGCCAGAAGACGGCCGTGCGTCTGGGCGACGCCGCGCCCCGACAGATCTTCGAGCGCCGCGTGAATCTCCGGCGCCGTTCTATTTCGCGCCAAATGGGTTACATCTTCGACGTCGGTAGTGGGCGACTTCGTTCCGAGTAGTCCGAAGGCGCCAAGGAGCATGCCGGCGTCCAGCAATATTTGGCGATCGAAGAGACTTCTCCCCACAAGGACCCGCTCGACGAGGTCATCGTCGCTGACGGTCGCGATCGAGCCGTCCTTTAGCCAAGCCTGACCGATGAGGACCGCCATTTTCGGGTAACCGGACGCAAACTTAAGCAAGCGACTTTGATCGTCGCTCGGAAGATCCGGAGCCACTTGCTTGAGGAGTCCTTCGACGACTTCGGGAGGCGCTAGATCGACCTGCAATGTGCCGGACGGCAGCGTGCCCGCCGGCAATTCCGGATCGATAGTTACCAGGGACAAGCGACTGCTCGTTCGTTTGACCGTGGCCGCAAGGTCCTGATGGGTCTCCGTGGTGCACTGGTCGACGACGACGATAGCTCGAACCGAGCTGTCGGCCAGGCTCTGAACGACCGACTTGATATTGACCGTGCCCGCTTCGGGTTCCGAGCTGTAAAGGACGAGGTCGCTCAAAAAGAGGCCAGAATTTTCTTCGTCATCGGTCGGCCGAAGAGCCTCCAGCGCCAAGCGGGATTTTCCGGTCCCTGAAAGGCCAACGATCCTGGCGACGCCGCGCGCCGGTTCGATCAGCTTGCGAAGCTCGGTAAGGAAGGGCTCGAGGCGACTATCGGGCACGAAGGTAAATCCGTCGTGTTCGGAGCGACCAGCCCAATGCGACCAGTCACGCATGGGGCCGGCCAATCCGGGCTGAGTTTGTGCAAGAACCCAAGTCGCGACGGCCGGATTGGAGTTGACCCATTGTGCTATTTGCGAAGCGTCGCGAAATTGGACGCGGCTGCCATCGATGGTCAGCCCCTTGGCTGAGAGAGCTTTGAGGATTGCATCGGTGCGCTTTTTTATTTGTTGGCGTGTGTAGGAACGCGAGCACAGCACGACATATGCGCCACCTGTCTCCAAGGCGGAGCGCGCCATGGGCTTGAGATCGCCGTTCTTGGTAACTATTTCTTTGGCCGCTTCCGCCGGGCCGATCTCGGTCGCCTTCAATTGAAATTGGGTCAAACGCGTCGGGAGAAAAGGCGTGCGTTCCGGTCCGCCTTTCCATTCTATGCGGGCGTCTTCGCCGCCGTCCGGTGCGTCGATGTTTGCGGCGACATGGATGCCGTCCATCGGCAGGTCGTGCGTCTTTGCCTCGGCAGTAAGCAAACGGCGTGTGAGGATGGTGAGCTTGCGGTCGCTAAGCGCAGAGATATGGTCGCTGGTGACTTCGAACGGTTTGGCGTTGTCACTCTCGATTGCCACAACATCAGGTCCAGCGAGGGTCTTCAGCGCCGACGGATTGGCCTCTAGCAATCGCAGAAGATTGGCGACGGACGCCGCCGGTTTGATGGTACCGCCCTCGTATTTGGTAAAGGCGCGAGGGCCTCCGCCGAGGAGCTCACCGGCCTCGACTTGTGATAAGCCCAGGCGCTGCCGGATGCGCCGAATGTCATCCGGTGTGAGTTCAGGAGGAGTTATGTCGATCTTGGGCTGTTTTTTAACCATCTTGGCCATCTTGAATTCAAATGTACCACAATGGTCACATGGTGTCTCTATTTCCTTTTTTCAACTCCCTTCTGAGGCGCGACTGACTCTTCAAGAAAAGGCCTGTATTTATTGATCTTCACAGAATTTACGCACGATGCCACAACATCTTATACGCCTACTGCCACAGCATAATATACGCTTACACCCACAGCACAAAATACGCTTACTTCAGAGAAGTCAGATCACAAGCAAATGCCAACTCCTAACGAGAAGCTCGCCGAAGCGCTGACCGCCCTCCAAGAGCTGCAAAAGGAGGGGCGACGCGTATTCCGCACAAGCGAGTTCAGCCGTACTCATCGAGAACGGCTGACGAGAAATGCCTTTGTCCAAGAGGTCATCAAAGGATGGTTGATCTCCTCAAGTCCGACCGCGCGCGATGGCGACAGCACGCCCTGGTATGCGTCTTTTTGGGAGTTTTGCGCTCGTTATTGCGACGACCGTTTTGGCGACCAATGGCATCTCTCTCCGGAGCAGTCGCTGCTGCTGCACGCCGAGAACACGATCATTCCGCCGCAAGTCGTCGTCTACAGCCCCAAGGGTGCTCGCAACAAAACGAAGCTTCTCTTCGACACGTCGATTTATGACGTTGTCCAACAGATGCCCCCGCCGGCTGATCTTACCGTCCGCGACGGACTGCGCCTGTTCACGCCGGAAGCGGCACTGGTGAAGGTTCCGGAGGCATTCTTCCAGCAGTATCCGATTGAAGCCCAGGTCATCCTATCCTCGATCAGGGACGCGTCCGACATTTTGCGGCGCTTGCTCGACGGGGGGAATTCCTATGTCGCAGGCAGGCTCGCAGGGGCTCTCCGGCGTACGGGTCGCACCGAGATCGCAGATGAGATCGCGGCGACGATGAAGGCGGCAGAGTATCCCATCCGAGAATCCGATCCTTTCGCGTCACAGCAAGTATTCGGGACCTATCGCGGCACAACGGCCCCCATCGTATCGAGGATCGAAGCGCTTTGGAAAACGGCACGCGATCCGGTGATCGCGGCCTTTCCAAAAGCACCCGGTCTTCCGAAGAACAAAGACGAGTACATGCGCTTTGTTGAGGAAATCTACAAAAGCGACGCGTATCACTCGCTATCCATCGAAGGCTATAGCGTGACACCAGAATTGATCGAGCGTGTCCGCTCCGGCAATTGGGACCCCAAGATCCACGACAGCGACCGACAAAGCCGCGATGCATTGGCGGCTCGAGGTTATTGGCAGGCCTTCTTAGCCGTAAAGGCGAACGTCGCTCAAATCGTAAATGGCACAGAACCAGGCGCACTCGTTCGCACCAGCCATCGTGACTGGTATCGAGAGTTATTTGCGCCCTGCGTCACAGCCGGTCTGATTTCTGCGAGTGCGCTCGCGGGCTACCGAAATGACGCCGTCTATCTCAGAACCTCCCGCTATGTGCCGCCGAGATGGGAAGCCGTACGCGATGCTATGCCAGCGCTGTTCGATCTCATTGAAGGCGAGAAGGAGGCAAGTGTTCGCGCAGTGCTGGGTCACTGGCTCATCGGTTACATCCACCCTTACCCGGACGGCAACGGCCGCATGGCCCGCTTTCTCATGAATGCAATGCTCGCATCCGGCGGATATCCTTGGACGGTTGTCCGGGTCGAAGATCGAATTGCTTATCTGCAAGCGCTCGATCGGGCGAGCATCGACGCGGATATCGGACCTTTTGCAACATTTCTAGCTGAGCGTGTGCAATGGTCGATGGACGCCAGAGCACAGGGTGAGATAGCGGATCGGCGCTTCGAGGTGGGCGATCTCGTGAGGCTCCGGCCGAATTCCCGAGTGGGATTTGGCTATCAACCCAACATTCGCCCCGATGAAATTGGCGAAGTTTATGCTGTCGAGCCCCATCCGCCGCAGACGGGGCCAACCTATCGGATTTGGGTCAGATTTCTGGGCGAACGCGTCGTCCAAGGTACGTTCGCCTTTGAATATGTGCTCGTGAAGGCAGCAGAAAAAACTCGAAGCGATTCTTCTTTAAGATCTTAGGGTCTAGAGTGCCGCTGATCTGGTGATTGCGAACGTCAAATCGCGCCGTGGGCTCTGCTCTCAAAGTCGCATGCCACCATGTCTTGATTGGCGCACTTGCCGAGGAGGCGATGGGTAGCATCGGTCTATGGTTCTGCAAGGGTTGTTGCCAAAGAGCGCGATGTGACGTGAAATATGCCCCGGGGGATAGGGGGCATTGGAGTTGGCAAAGGCCGGCGGCGTCGGGTGGTATACCTCCGACAAGCATCAGCATTGGCGCTATTGGCAGCGGCGGCTTGCCCTGCTCGCGGGCATCTTTGTCCTTGGATTTTCTCCTGCCTACGGCCAGGCGCCACAGGATGACCTACGCGCGGCGCAGCAGGCGCTTCAGGCTCGTGGATACGAAGTCGGGCCGATAGACGGCATTATGGGGCCGCTGACACGGGCCGCCCTGGAAGCATATCAGCGCAAAAATGCGGTTCCTGTGACGGGGACTGCCGATGAGCCCACCCTTCGAGCTTTAGGGCTGCTGAAGGTCCCGGCGCAGACGGCGGCTCCCCCTGTTTCTGTTCCTGCTTCTCCTCCTGCCCCACCGGCTTCCAACCAGCCGTTACGAGGACCGGCCAAATCGGCGCCGCCGGTGTCCGCGCCTCAAACGACGGCAAGACCTCCCGCGGCTCCTGCCACAACCAGCCAGTCGCAGGGCGGGAGCAATGGTGGCCTGATCGTTTTCTTGATCGTTGCCGGTATTGTCTTTTTCGTATGGAGGCGGGGACGTGCGGCACGTCTGGCGGAGGAGAAGCTCGCCGCGGCATCGAGTCAGGTTGCCAGTTTTCAGGCAACTGTAACGGTCAGCAGCCGGTCGAGTGTCCCGAGCTACGGGGCGAACCGTTACTATTCGTCTACTCCCCCGACTCCTGATGCGCTGCAGAAGCAGAGTAGTCAGACGTGGATCCATGTCGGTAAGACGGTATCGGTCGCTGGCTTCACGGTGCCGGATGGCATGGTCTACGTCGGAGCAGAGCTCATTCGTCAGGATGGCCGAGGGGCTGACAATTGTCTGATTAACCCGAAGCTCCCTGTCGCCGATCCACGCGGCAGCGTGCCAGAGATGCCCTACTATCCTTGCTACAGCGAGGTGTCGCCGGAGGCTCGCGGCTACTATCTCAAGTGGTTGTCGAGCGGTAAGCGAGATCCTTCGGTAGGTATCGGCTACGTCTTTCTCTATTTTTATGGTCTCGAAAGACGTTTGATGCTCGATCGCGTTAGAGACGAGTACGATGCCTTGGTAGGCGAGGTAAAGCGTCTTCACGAGCTGTACGGAAAGAACTACTCGGTAAACCGATACGCTCGGCAGCTTTTGGAAGCAGCGCGGTTGGTAAATCAAAATCGCAAGTTCTATGAAGACGAGACGCCGGTAAACCAGCGTGACTACGAGCTGCCGCTCTCAGTCAGGCTCGGGGTTGGCCAGCTCCTCGGCGAAGGCAAGACAATTCCTTGGAACTGGATGTTTGCCTGGGTCGTCAACGACCCTGAAACCAATCTCAGGACAGCGGCAAGCCGTGCCGCGACCGAATTCCAGGACCTATTTCATATTCGGTTCGACCAAGCATACCCGAGCGGGTTCAAACTCAATCCGCCCAAGAAACGGTTAGCCTGGAGCTATCGAGCGGCTTCTTCGTCGTTTCAGGTCGACCTTGCACAGGCCATCGGCGATTTGCCGGACATCGTCGGCTTGAGTGGCCCAATGAACAAGATGCGGCCCATCGTCGATGTCTGCATGAGCGATCTCGATGCGTACAGCCGTTTTCTCGGACGTCGTCCAGACGGACGTGGCAGCATTCAGGCGATGGCGTTGTTGCCGCCGGAACTCGTGCACAAGGTAGACGGCGAAGACGTACGTAAACTTCGCGCCTGGCTCGATTCGGTCCTTGAGAAGGGGCCGGCGCTGGTCGATTCAGGCGAGCTCCTCTCAAGGATCAATGGGAGTGGTAACGTCGCTTATGGGCGGACGGCCATTAGGGCCTGTTCAGAAGTGCTCGGCGGATTTGACGTGGCGTTGATGCCGAATCCGCGTGTCTCATTGCAGTTGCCGAAAGCGGGCCAGCCCTTTGTTCTATACCGCTACAAGGGCGGCGAAATTCCCGACGCTGAACTCGCAACTTACCGGCTGGCAAGCCTTTCTCTGCTTTTTGCGGTCTTCGTCGCTCACGCGGACGGAAATCTGTCGGCAAACGAACAGCAGCGCTTGTTTCAACTGGCTCAGGCAGCCGCAAAGTTGAGCGACCGAGGGCGGATCGACCTGCAAGCTCATCTACAGTGGCTATTGGCCGTACCGCCGGAGCTCAACGCCCTGAAATCGAGACTGAGTGCTCTCTCGCCGGACGATCGGCAACAGCTTGGACAGATCGCCTTGTCGGTGGCTTCTGTCGATGCCGATGTTCGCCCGGCTGAGGTCGATGCGCTACAGCGCATCTATAAAGTGCTTGGGCTGAACCAAGACGGCGTTCTTAGTGATCTTCACGCAAAGATGGCCGAAGCAGCCCAGAATGGCCTAGTGCCGATCCAACTGGGAGATCAGTCTACGCCCGGCTTCTCGATCCCGAAGAGGCCACAGGTGGCCGGGGCAACAACTGAGATTCGCCTCGACCCAGATCGGCTCAAGGCTATCAGCGAGAGCACGCAGCGAGTGAATCAGCTTCTTTCAAAGGTCTTTGCAGAGGATGCCGATCCATCTGAGCTGGCCGTTGAAAAAGTCGTAGTGCCAGACAAGGATGCCAGCGAGGCGCCATCGGCCGAGCCGGCGAATGAATTCGAAGGTCTGGCGCCGCAGTACCGAGGCTTTCTGATGGAAGCACTTTCGCGCCTCGAATGGCAGCGCCAGGAACTCGATACGCTGGCAAAGTCGCATGACCTTATGACCGACGGTGCGGTAGAGACGATTAACGAGTGGTCATTCGATCGGTTCGGAGACGCTCTTTTGGAAGACGGTGACCCGATCAAGGTTCACAGTCAGCTCGTTGGCAATGTGACTAGGATGGCACATGCCTGATTCGACCCCCATAAAGCCGCGCGAGCGCGATGTGATCGTGCAGGCACTGAGGGCCGGTGTTGTCCCCAAACTTGGCCTGCAGCACATTCAAGTCGGTCGCGCTCCCGAAGTCGAAGAGCTGATCAAGGACATCGGGCGCATCGCCGACGGAGGCGCGGGGATTCGGTTCGTTATCGGCGACTATGGGGCCGGTAAGACATTCTTTATGAATCTGATTCGATTGGTGGCGTTGGAACGCAAGGTCGTCGTGATGAGTGCCGACTTGGCCCCCTCTCGTCGCTTGCACGCCACCGACGGGCAAGCGCGCTCCCTATTTAACGAGCTGACGCGGAATCTTTCGACCAGGACCAGGCCCGACGGTGGTGCGCTGGCGAGTATCGTAGAGCGTTTTGTCGGCGACGCGTTGCAAGAAGCAAAGAAGAGCAACGTCAAAGTCGAAGATGAAATTCAGAGGCGGTTGGCACCGCTACAAGATCTGGTTTCGGGGTTCGATTTTGCCACTGTGCTGCAGCACTACTGCCGAGCGTATGACGAGGGAAGTGAAGAAGGTAAAACAGCGGCGCTGAGATGGTTGCGGGCCGAATATGGAACACGCACCGAGGCAAAAGCGGCCTTGGGTGTTCGTGAAATCATCGACGACGGTCGCTTCTATGACTATCTCAAGCTCTACGCGGCCTTCATGCGGCTTGCGGGTTATGGCGGTCTGTTGGTTGTTCTGGACGAGATGGTCAATCTCTACAAGCTCACGAACTCGGCCTCACGTAGCGCCAACTATGAGCAGATACTGCGCATCTTGAATGACGTGCTCCAAGGCGGGGCCGCCGGCATCGGCTTTCTGATGGGCGGCACGCCAGAGTTTCTTATGGATCCTCGTCGTGGCCTGTACAGCTACTCGGCGCTTCAGTCCCGTCTGGCCGAGAATCGCTTTGCCCAAAATGGCTTGGTTGATCTTTCCGGTCCTGTACTTCGGTTGCAGAATCTCACGCAAGAAGACCTTTTCGTGCTGCTGCGGAATATTCGTAATGTGTTCGCGGCCGGCGATGCGAGTCGTTACCTGGTACCCGATGCAGCGCTGACGGCCTTCATGAGCCACTGCTCCAAGAAGATCGGCGATGCCTATTTCCGGACACCACGCAATACCGTCACCGCTTTTGTTAATCTCCTGTCGGTGCTCGAACAGAACCCGGGGGCAAAATGGCAAGAGCTGGTCGATGCGGCTGATATTTCGACAGCGGTTCCTGAGGATGGCGAGCCGCTGGTGACGCCGATGGCAGCGCCTGGCGCTGAGGTGAAGGTCAATGGCGACCAGCTCACCGCCTTCAAGCTCTAACAGTCCCTCTTCAGGCTTCGACCGGCTCAGCGAGCCAGTGCGGCGCTGGATCTGGAGCAAGGACTGGAAGGAACTAAGGCCGATCCAAGAGCAGGCTATTCCGGCTGTCTTGGACACTTCTGACGACTTGATCATCTCTGCAGCTACGGCGGGCGGTAAGACCGAAGCGGCGTTCCTGCCGATCATTTCGCAGATAGCCGAGGCGTCAGGTGTAGGCTTTAAGGCGATCTACATCAGTCCGCTAAAGGCACTCATAAATGATCAATTTAGGCGTCTCGACGAGCTTTGCGAGCTCGTCAACCTGCCCGTTTATCGCTGGCACGGTGACGTATCGGCATCGATCAAAGCAAAGGCCCGAAAGAACCCGAACGGCATCGTCCTGATAACTCCAGAGTCGCTCGAAGCGTTGTTCGTGCGCAGAGGGCAGGAGGTGGCTGGGCTTTTCTCGGCGGCTCAATTCGTTGTGATCGACGAATTACATGCCTTCATTGGCCAGGAACGGGGGAAACAGCTGCAGTCTCTACTGGGCCGGTTGGACCTTGCGGTGAGGCACCCCATTCGCCGCATCGGGCTTTCTGCGACGCTGGGCAATATGGAGCTGGCGGGTGAGTTCTTGAGACCTGATCAGGCAGGCAAGGTAAGAGTTCTTGAAGGAGCAAGTGAGGGCGCATCGTTGCTTTTGCAGGTGCGTGGCTACGAACGCCTGGAACCACGTATTAGGCCGCAGGCCGCTAACCCCGGAGAGAAGGCAGATCTGGACGAGAGCGAGCTGCTCTACATGCGCCAGATCGCCAACGACGTCTTTCAGACGATGCGTGGTGACAATGGGTTGGTATTCGCCGGGTCACGGGCGAACGTCGAGGTTTATACGGACCTGATGCGCCAAGCGAGCGAGAAGCTCGGTGTGCCCGAGGAATTCTTTGCCCATCACGCGAACCTCTCGCGCGCCCATCGGGAATTCGTTGAGGACCGCCTGCGTGAAGGCAAGTTGCCTACTACGGCGGTCTGCACTTCGACGCTGGAGCTGGGAATAGACATTGGCGCCATACAAAGTGTCGCCCAGATCGGTGCGCCTTGGTCGGTGTCATCTCTTCGCCAGCGTCTTGGGCGCTCTGGCCGTCGTGATACGCCATCCGTTTTGCGGGTCTACATCGCCGAGCGAGAGCTCTCGAACGATCTTCATCCCGCTGACGCTCTCCGCTGTCAGCTGGTGCAATCGGTCGCAATGGTTCAGCTATTGGTCGCCAAGTGGTTTGAGCCGCCTAGATTGGGAGCATTGCACCTCTCGACTTTGGCTCAGCAGATCCTCGCCGTAATCACCCAGTATGGCGGTGCGACGGCTTCGAGAATTCACCAGATCCTATGTGACCGCGGCGCATTTTCTGGCGTATCTCAGGATGCTTTCGCTGGTGTGCTTCGTTCTTTGGGGTCGACCGATCACCGGCTGATCGAGCAGGCACCCGATGGCACCCTGCTGCTGGGGGAAGTAGGAGAGCGCATCGTCGATCACTACGACTTCTATGCTGTCTTTCAGAGTCATGACGAGTATCGCGTAGTCTACGAGGGCAAGGACCTTGGTACGCTGCCGATACTGGCCGTGCTTGCGCCCGGCATGACAATCATTTTCTCGGGAAGGCGTTGGCAGGTATTGGAAGTGCTCGATCGTGAAAAGATCGTGGTCGTGACGCCATCGACTGCAGGCGTGCCGCCGATGTTTGGCGGCGAGGGAGGGGACCTGCACGACATGGTCGTGTCAGAGATGCGAAGGGTCTATCGCGGGACCGAGGTTCCCCCTTATCTCGATCCTAATTCGGCTCGGCTTCTAGGCGAGGGGCGTGACGAATACCGGCGCCTCGACCTCGATCGACGCGGCATCGTTGATAGCGATGGCGACATCTTCCTGTTTCCCTGGGCCGGCTCGATTGCGACGTCGACATTGCTAATGGCGTTGAAGGAACGCGGCCTCGAGGTCTCGATACGCGGCATGATGCTCGAGGTGCATCGTCAGCAAGAGGACGTAGTGCGCGATATCTTGCGTAGTTTTGTGAACGTTGGCGCGCCCGATCCCGTGCATCTTGCGGCCAGTGTGGGCAATCTGATACGCGAAAAGTACGATCCCTATCTGAGCCACGAGCTGCTGGCCGTAGGCTTTGCGGCCGACCGCATGCGACCTGAGGCAGTGCCGGCATTGGCGCGTCGAATCGTCAACATGGGCGAGACAGCCGAGACAACAGAAGTTTGACGCAGGTCGGTGCCGCTAGGATCGTGGCTAATCCCGTCGGGTGGCTCAATGCCGCGCCTGGTAGTGCTGGCCTGTTAGAGCGCCGTTGCGAGTTCGAGATAGCGACAGAAGGCGTTCGCGAGCTGCATTTGGCTGGGTGTGCGACACTCAGCCTCGAAGACGGCCGGGGCCGCGACCAGAATGCAGAGGCATTTCGCTCGTGACGTCGCGACGTTCAGGCGGTTGGCGCTATAGAGAAATTCCATGCCGCGCGGTGCATCCGCATGGCTAGAAGTGGTCATCGAGTAGATGACGATGGGAGCTTCCTGGCCTTGGAATTTGTCGACTGTGCCAATGCGCGCGCCGGGCAAGCGCTCCTGTAGCTCGAACACTTGAGCATTGTAGGGGGCGATGATCAGGATATCGTCGAGAGTAACTGCGTTTTCGTTGCCAGCACGATCGACCCGTGTTGCGTTCGAAGCGAAGATGCTCTGGACGAGCGCTTGGACGGCGTCGGCTTCCTCCGGCGAGGAACTCTGGTTGCCATGATGAACTACCGGAAGATAGCGAAGGCCGGATCCGGCGATCGCGCCAGATGAGTTGATCGTCTGCAACTCGAGACCCGGCCGAGGAAGCAACCGGCTCTCGTAGAACATTTCCGAGGTGAAAGAACAGATTGCGGGATGGAGCCGCCAGGTCTCGGCAAGGAACAGACCGCGGTCGGTCGGGATCGTGGCGTGATCGCCGAGGATATGATCGAGCGCCGAAACATCCGTGCCTTCGGGGTGACTTCCTTGCATTGGTTGCTCGAGCTGACGCGGATCGCCCAGCAGGACAATGCTTTTGGCCGCCTGAGATACAGCCAGGACGTTCGCCAGCGACATTTGGGCTGCTTCGTCGATAAAGAGTACGTCGACTGCCTCGGCAGCATCAGGCCGGGCCCATAGCCAAGCCGTGCCGCCGGCGACGTGGCATGGCCCAGCGATCCCGGTCAGCAGGGCGCCGTTGTCCGTCGTGAATTGCAGGCCCGGAATATCGTCCTCCTTTTCCGAGACCTTCTGAATGCAGCGCACCGCCTGTCCGGTTTCCCCTGCGGCCTCAACGACCGCGTTCAGGAGGTTGCGGATGACTTTGTGGCTGTTTGCCGTGATGGCGACCTTCTTGCCGGCCCGAACCAAGGCACAAATCATGCGTGCGCCGGTGTAGGTCTTGCCGGCACCAGGAGGGCCTTGAATGGGCAGGAAGCCGCTCAGGAGCGGAGCCAGGCGTACCGCGGCCTGTACTGGAGTTTCTCCTGTCTGCTGAAGGTTCTGTCCGCCCGTGCGAGGGACGACTTTCATGAGCAGATCGCGGGCGGCCGCATAGGAGCCTGCGCCTTCAATACCGTGGTCGGCGACATACTCGCCGATCCGGACGAGGGCCTCGGCCAAGACCTGAGAATTGATGACCTGATGAGCGAACGTCGCCGTGGGGTGGATGTCCTTTGAGTCCTGGCGCTTCTTGATGTCGACGGTCCGCTCTTCCACGGAGATCTCGACGACTTTGCCGAGCTTCTTGCCACCTTGGTGGTGCAGCTCCTCGTCACCGCGCAGCTCGGTGTCTTGAGCCGGAAAGCGGTAGCGATGGATAGGTGCTTTGGCGGTTCCGCCCACATTCTCGACAAAGGTGAGGCCTGCGAGAGCGGCTCGCTCGTCGAGAAGTTCCTCGTCGGCCAGGCCACTGAGACGAAAGTATTCCCACCAGGCGGCCTTCTCCTCGCGCCGATGCCAGTCGAGAATGTAGGCAAGCAGCCACCGCGCTTGCTCTTCGGGGGTGCGCTCCGCGGGTTCAAGGGAGATGCCTTGCGTAAGGCGAGCAATTAACGCGGCAATCTTTTGCTGCCATTCGTTGAGCGCCTGGCTGACGTTGCCGTCATTGGCGATGGGCCGCGGGACTTCTGCGCCACCTGCGATGGCGGTGGCGCGGATGTTCTCCAACCAGTCGCGCAAAGCACTCGCAGAGAGGCAGTCGTCGCGATTGTAGGCTTGGACAAGAGCTCGATCGTCCTCCGTGATGCCATTGAGGTCGCCGAGCTCGAGGCAGGCCTGAACGTTGGCCATCGGGCGGCTGACATCTGGCAGGGCCGCGGCGCGGACAAAGCCATAGAGCGGTTCCAGCCTCTTGATGGAGTAGCTTTCGACGCTGGCCCGAATGCTGTGTCGAACGACGGCGTAGAGATCGACGAAAACACCGGTCCTCAGCAGATGATCGATCTCGTTCTCGCGCGTCGCATAGCGGCCCATGAGGCGCTTCAGGGCCGCCGGTTCGTAAGGTGCGTAGTGATAGACGTGGAGGTCCGGATGCTGAGCGAGCCGGGCCATGACCAGGTCGACAAACGTCTCGAAGGCGGCTTTTTCGGCCTCACGCGTGAGCGCCCATTCGGCGGTGTAGGAGAGCCCGCCGGCGCCGCCGCTGAGCGCATAGCCAAACAAGAATTCCAGGCCGCCGCCGCCCACGAACGGGTCCCCCTCAAAGTCGAGGAATACGTCGCCCGGGGACGGGGCAGGGAGGGAGCAAAGGCCAAAGTCGGGGACGACCGGAAGGGCCTCGTGAATCACCTGGCCCAGGGTGCGGCCTTCCACCTGGATACGGGCTTGCTCGCGGACCCGCTCGTAGCTGGGGGTGGCGCCCCGCTCCGGCCTCCATCGCAGCGGCAGGGGCAGGGCCGCCAGGGCAGCGGTCGATCCAACCTCATGTTTGCCGAGTTCACCTATCTGAGCCTTAGAAATCCCCGCTACCAGGGACAGATGGTCGTCGGCCCGGCGCTTTCGCTCGCAGTTTTGGCGCCAGCGGCAAATCTCGCAGTGGGCCGTTGGCTCGGGGTAGAGGCCGGTGTCGGGCTCGGTGGTGACCACCTCCTCCAGGCGGCGCCTGATGCGTCGGTAGTAGGCTGCGAACTCCGCCACCCGGTAGCCCTGCGGGGCATAGCCGGTCTCGGGGGTGACGACGTAGACCATCTCAGGAGGAGCGCCCTGGAGGCCTGCCAAGAGGTCGGCGTAGAGGCTGAGCTGCAGGAGCGTCCCGCCCTTGGTCTCCTGGGCAAGCTTGGTATCGACCGGCTCATAGGACCAGGCACCGAGGGTGCTGGGTTTCTCGACGCGAAGCAGGACGTCGGCCCGGCCGCCCCAACGGCCCTCCAGGAAGGCCGCCTGGGCGATGGCGGGGGCGCCGGCTCTCATGGCGGCGAGGGTGGCGGCGGCCGACGCCGAGTCGACGCCGACGCCCTCAATGACGGTAACGGTCAGGCCCCGGGCCGTGAGGTGCTCCAGGTAGCCTTGCTCGTGTTGGCGGCCGCGCTCGACGAGGACGTCCAGTCCTGGGTCTTGGTAGGTAGGCTTTGCCAACAGACCTTTTGCGACTTTGAGGTCGAGATTGGTCAGGTAGCGGCAGTTGATGTGCCCAACGAGATCGGAAGCGCTGAGCTGGATGGCATTGCCGGTCGCGTGCATGGGCCGAGACTAGCAGTGATGGGGGCAAAAGCGAGGACGAGATCCGAACCTCTGGTTGTGGAGCCGGCCGACCGAACTCAGTGCAAAAGTTAGATTTTGCACTGACTACAGCACTGGGTTGCATTGGCGCCGGCCGCCGTTGGTCACGATGCAAATAATACCGAGAGCCCCGGAAATTGCGGCCCGACTCGCCTACAATGCGTGCTCAGGGATGAAACACCCTTTGTGAGCCGCCGGTGACCTATCGTGACATTGTCCTAGAGCGTGACGGGTACCGATGCCGGCAATGCGGGACAGCGTGTCGGCGCGAAGATGCCGATGTGCACCATCTGATTCCGCGATCCCTTGGCGGATCGGACGATCCCAGCAACCTCGTTACCCTCTGTGACGGTTGCCACGCGGCGTTTCATCCAAACCTGCAAGCCAAGCTTTCTAGGCGCTTTATTGAGCGGTGGGGGCTGCGGTTGGCCCGCTGGCTCGATCGGACCGGCAAAGTAGCCGAAGCCGCCGGAAACCTGGGCCCTGCATTGCGCCTGTTTGGGCTAGAGAGATTTCGCGACGGGCAGCTGCCCGTTGTGATGGCAGCATTAGCTGGGCGCTCGGTCTTGATGATCAGCCCGACGGGGTCGGGAAAGTCCGTCTGCTTCCAACTGCCGGCCATATTGCGCCCCGGGACGGCCTACGTTCTGTCGCCGCTAAAAGCCCTAATGAGCGATCAGGTCTCAGACCTGCAGCGCAAGAAGCTTCCCGGCACCTTCATCAATAGCGATCTCGACATGGCAGAGAAGGCTCTTCGATACCGGTTGCTGGAACGCAACGCCATCAAGTTTCTATACGTCGCCCCCGAGCGCTTCTCTGTAAGAGACAAGGCCGAGGTTGGGCGGTTAGGGGCAGTGCGACCGAGCTTCCTGGTTGTCGACGAAGCACATTGCATTGATCGCTGGGGAAATGACTTTAGACCCGACTACGGCCGAATTGCCGAAATAAGAGAAGCGCTCGGCCGTCCACCGGTCCTGGCATTTACGGCATCAGCAGGCGTGGACGCGCAAAAGAGAATATTGGCCTCACTGGGCATTCTAGGGGCGGAGGTGATCGTTCGAGGCGTAGATCGACCCAACATCGGGCTGATGCGCCTTCCGGCGGAACGCCATGCTCGTCCGGCCATGATCTCCAAGCTGCTCAGCGTACACGTTTCTGGCAAAGCAATGATCTTCGTCCCCTCGATACGCATCGGTGAGGAGCTTCGGCAAGCGTTGGCGGGGCTTGGTCACGATTTGCCCTTCTACCACGGGAGACTGGAGCCACCTCATAGGCGTGAGAGCTTGCTCAAACAGTTTACGGGAGAGCAGCAACCCGAGGTGAACCGGATTATTTGCACGAACGCCTTCGGGATGGGCCTCGATGTTCCAAACGTTCGGCTGGTCATCCACTACCAGCATCCGGCCTCGGTCGAAGACTATTTGCAGGAGTTCGGCCGCGCGGGCCGAGACGGCAAGCCAAGCCTAGCTGTGCTGCTGGTCGGCACCAATGACCGAGGGCTCTTGGAGTTCATGGCAAGCAAGACTGTCGAGCAGGCGAAGCGCTCATCAGAAGAAGCGGCACGTCTTCTCGCGGCAAAACATGCCAGCATCGGCCATATGAGCGAGATGGCGCGCCCTCGCAGTCAGTGCTTCCGAAAGTCTCTGCGGGGATACTTTGAGGGCAATAGTGTTGCCCACCGAAGTTCTCTTGTGATGAAAATCATCGCCTGGCTCTTCTCGTCGCAATCCAAGGTCACACGCCTCGCGTTTTGCTGCGACTATTGCAGCGGCGCTTCCATGTCGACGTTTGAGAGAATTGCGTCAAAGGTTCTGCGACCTTCTCGCTGAATGGCCAACGTAAATGCCGGAAGAAAGTCTGGCCGGAGAATCGGACAATGGAGTGCTTTCGCATAAGGGCGGAGCGTATTGGTGGGGTTTCGCTCTCTTTAGGTTGGAACTGAAAGTGATGATTCGTCGTCGGTGAGCCTACGGGGGTCGAAAGTGTCGGGCTTGTTGGCGACGTTTCCGGGATCTGTGTCGAACTGATCGCTCGGATCGGATACGCTCGACGTCGATCGGGGGGATCGATGGACTTCTTGGCCTTAGATTTCGAGACTGCCAACGCCGACTTTACGAGCGTTTGCCAGGTGGGTGCCGTGCTGTTTCGAGACGGCCAGCCCGCCGACACCTTTATCTCGCTGGTTGACCCTGAAGACTACTTCGACGCCGTGAACGTCTCCATACATGGCATCGATGAAGAGGCAGTGCGTGGCGCGCCAAAGTTCGGCGAGGTGTACGCCAAGCTGGGGCTATTGATGGCCAATCGAGTGGTTGTCAGTCATACGTCGTTCGACCGGTCAGTCATGTCGCAATGCGAGCAGCGGCACAACCTTACGCGACCAGATTGCAAGTGGCTCGACAGCGCTATGGTCGTGCGTCGTACCTGGCCCCGATATGCGCGCCGGGGCTACGGCCTTGGCAATGTGGCGCTGGAGCTAGGAATCGAGTTTCGTCATCACGACGCTGCTGAAGACGCTAGGGCGGCCGGTCGAATTCTCGTCTGCGCACTCATAGAGTCGGGCCTTGCTCTCGAACAATGGCTCGATCGGGTCAGGCAGCCAATTGCCCCAGAAGCTGCCAAACCGGCCGCCCGCGACGGCAATCCAGCTGGCCCGCTGTATGGCGAGGTCATTGCCTTCACGGGCGCCCTGTCGATGCAGCGCAGTGAGGCAGCTGAAATGGCGGCCACGGTAGGATGTCGAGTGGAGGAGGGGGTTACTAAGAAGACGACCCTGCTGGTTGTTGGGGACCAGGATGCAATGAGGCTTGCACCAGGGCAGGCGAAGAGCAGCAAACACCTGAAGGCAGAGAAGCTTATGGCCAAAGGCCAGGACATTCGTATCCTTCGTGAATCAGACTTTGCTGCACTGTGCTCGATCGCGCGAACTGAACGCTAAGCGGTATCTGCTTCCGGGCCCAGGCTGGAGATCAAGGCTTTGTATGGACAGATGGCCGTCACAGATAATCCGACGAGCAACCCGGCAAAGTGGCCATAGCTTGTCCAGAGTATCAAAGTTTCCGGGGCACGGAATTGAGTAAGCAAGGTAAGTCAATAACGGCAGTCAAGCGGCCGGTGAAGATTAAAGCTGCTCTTTACTTGTCAGGCATTCCCCTGCACTGACGGGTGTCGCCCTTCGCGGTGAAGATAGTCGCGTTGGCTCGTCGATAGACACGGCAGCAGGCGTCGTAGCTGCCAGTCTGACATCTTCTCCAGCTGCGCCTTCTCGCGGCCGCGCTTGATTGTGATCTTGAAGTCCTTCGGATTGTGATCGATCCCATGCTTCTCGAATCGCCACATGAGTGTGGTGACCTGGTACGGCGTGAAGGCATCACGCTTCTGCAGGTAGTCGATGAAGGAATGGATGTTGAACTCCTCGTCGGCGTGAGCGAGTGCGACAAGCGCCTTTACGAGCCGCCGCCGGCGGGCATCGTCGACAAGCCTTCGCCGATCTTTCGCGAGTTTCTTGCGTGTGCCGTCGGCGTCGAGGGTTCTGCCTTCCTCGTCAGTCGCAGCGATATTGAACCTGTTGATGCACTCGGAGCCGACGAGAAGCGTCTCGGCCGTGTGCAGATTCTGTATCTCGAACTGGTAGCGGATGTCCGGATGGTCGCAGAGCTTGCAGGTCTCTATGGGCGCCTCGAGGTCGTTGTAATCGCCCGTATAGCGCCACTCATGGAGGGCGCGCGCAAGATCGTCCTTCTCGCGGCTCAAGGGAAAGATGTTCGCCGCGGCGCGGCTGGCCCAGCTCATGGTTATGGCCCTCCGAGGCTGCCGTCGCTAAGCGCACTCCGGCAGCGCAAGCAGATTGTCGTTCCAGTCGCGGTCGGCGTAGGTCCGGAGATAGTCGCCATTCGGACCATGGACGACGCCAATGTCGGCACGCTTGTTGTTCACCCGCGTGAAGAAGGTGTTGGACTTCTCGCTGATCGAGTTGATGACCTGCTGACGGGTCCATTTCCAGCCGGGGCCGCCGAGATGGGTGATGCCCTCGTGCGGGTTGTTGCGCGGCTGCTTGTTGATGCAGGTGACTTGAACGTCGGCCATGCGGCCTCCTTTAGTTGATCGTGTAGCGCTTCCAGGGCACGGCCTGGAGCGGGACGTTGGCCATGAACTGCGAGAGATCGCGCCGACCGAAGTAGGTCGGGCGGCCGCGACCGTCCTGGGCCATCAAGACGACCGGCATGCCCGGGAAAGCGGGCTGGAAGGACTGGATCGTCCGGTTCGCCTCGCTCGTGCTCTGGAGCACCGACTGACGGACGACGACGATGGCGAACGTGACGCCCTGCTCGCGGATGACCGCGCCTTCGAACTGGCTCATGATTCAGCCCTTCGGAGGATTTGGGTCATGGCCGTGGGAGTCGCGTTCCCGGATGCGGCCGTCGGTGCCGTGGATCAGGAGCTCGGTGCGCTGGTGGCGGGCGATCGAGCGCGCCTGATCGATGGCGGCGGCCTGGGTATCGTGGACCGCCGTGGCACGCTGAGCCCCGGCGCCCCGTACGGCCCAACCGCCATCATGCGGGACAACATGTTGATTTCGCTTGGACATTTGGAAATTACTCTCGAACAGATGACCGCAGGAAGATTCCTGCACGGGGGTAGGCTCCTCAGCCAGCAGAGTCCCGACAGCGAATTCCTAAAATATTTTGTCCGCATCTGACGGTTGAGGAGCCATAGTCTGGGACAACAAGAAGACGGGCTCTTGGGGGGGCCGATTGACGCAAGCTGCTAGGGCCGTGTGGACGGAAGGCGAAGTCCAGGTCGCGATTCGCGAGTTGAGCGACGCTGACATTCTTGGGCTGCAGCAGATCGCGCGGGCGCTCGTGTGGGGCAGCAGGCTTGCCCCCGATGAACTGCTGAGTGAAGCGATCGAGCGGCTCCTGGAGGGCGCCCGGAAAGTGCCTCGGACCGAGAAGTTTCTGGTCGTCCTGAGGGGAGTGATGCGTAGCATCGTCTCCAACGACCGGAAACTTCACGACAACTCGCGAGTCGATTCAGGTGATGACGAAAAGTTGAGCAATGTTCAGGTCGTGGCGGCGTCGCCGGAGGATGAGCTGGCGAGCAAACGTCTCCAGGAGAGCGTCTTGACGCTCTTCGGCGAGGACGAAGTCGCCCAGGCGATCTGTGAAGGGTGGTTTTTTGAGCAGATGACTGAGAAGGAGTTGTGCGAATTGACCGGACTTGGCGCAACTGAGCTCGCCAGTAAGAAGCGGGCTATCACGCGCAAACTCGGCAAAAGCGGCGTTGGAGCGCATCTACGATGACACAGAGCAAGGACCAGATGGATGCCGAAAACTACGCAGACAAGGTGATCGCCGAGATGTCGGCGTTGACCGACAAGGAGATCATGGACGCCGCCGCCGAGGATCATGCCGACCCCAAGGCGGAGGTCGCCAGACTCCGAAAGCTATTGCTTGATGCGGCGGTCAAACACGGCAGAGGGCGGCTTGAAGCCGCAAAGGCGAGAATTGCTGATGAGGACGCGCGTCATGGGCAGACCGGAGCTGTCATACTTTCCTTTGAGGCAAAGCGAGCAAAATTCGATCGCATCATTGGTCACAATCCGGGTCTCACTCTTGCGGCACGTCAGGGCGAGCGCATGGATGAAGCAGAGCTCGATGGATACCTGGCGGACTTAGCAGAACTCGGGATTGCGGATCCGGACGACCAGAATGGGGCGTAATCTTACCCGGGCAGAATTGCACTTGATGGGGCTTGGCATCACTGAGCCGAAGGAGATCGATGTCCGCGCCATTGCGTATGATGCAGGTGCGGCCGTTAGGGTGCGGAAGCTGACCCGTTGCGAAGCCAGGATTGTCGGCGTCGGCGACAAGGCGATCATCTCCATATCAGAAGACAGCGGCTTTCAGAGACGGCGCTTTTCCGTCGCGCACGAACTTGGTCATTGGGCGCTCCACCGTGGCCGGCAATTTGAATGTCGGTCGACCGACATCGACAATGCCGCAAACGACCCTCTCAATCCTGAGCGCCAGGCCGACGACTATGCGGCCGATCTATTGATGCCCTGGTACCTGTTCATGCCGTTACTTGGGCACGCCAAGCACGTCGATCTTGCATCGCTCGAACACATGCAGCGGTCGTTTGACGTCAGCCTACCGGCCACGGCGATCCGCATCGCCGAAGCCAATGTCGAACCCGTTATTGTCGCCTGCTACGATCAGACTGGAAGACGCTGGTTCAGTCGCAGCAAGGATGTCCCTGATCGCTGGTTTCCTGTGGAGCAGCTCGATCCCGACACATACGCAGCGGATGTGGTCGCCGGTAAGCGCGAGCGTACGCATATGTCTCCCATCGGGGCAGATGCTTGGTTTGATGCTGAAGGTATCTCCGAGTGTGAGGTGAAGGAGCAGTCGATTCGACTGAGTGACGGCAAGGCGCTTGTAATCCTTCGGATCGTCGACGAGGCAATGCAGGAGGATTATGGCCGAAACAGCTGGCGGTCCAAGCAGCGCCGGTAACTGCTTTCGCGGGTGAGGGTGGTGGCTGCGACCGACGACGATAGACAAGCGCTGATGCGCGCCGCAGCCTTCGATCAGGCGCGAAGGCTGAAGGCCCCTCGCGCAAGGAGGAAATCGGGCTGGCACACCTTCCGTTCCCGCTCTGCCGACAATCGAGAGGGAGAGGGCTGCGCCGGTTTCCGTGACGGATTTTCAGGTCGAGAGAGAGTCTCCCGGCCGTCCGTCGCGGAGTATCCCGACATGGCAAAGGCCGTTCAGAAGATCATCCTCAGCGCCTCGCGCGACATCCCCTTCAACAAGCTGGTGCTCAGCCAGTCCAATGTCCGGCGCCTGAAGGCCGGCGTCTCGGTCGAGGACCTGGCCGAGGACATCGCCCGGCGTGGGCTCCTGCAGAGCCTCAACGTTCGGCCGGTCGTCGACGCCGAAGGCGCCGAGACCGGCCAGTTCGAGATCCCGGCTGGCGGCCGCCGCTACCGGGCCCTCGAACGCCTGGTCAGCCAGAAGCGCCTGTCGAAGACGGCGCTGATCCCCTGCATCGTGCGCGATCCTGGCGTCGAGGTGTCGGCGGAAGAGGATTCGCTGGCCGAGAACGTCCAGCGCGTCGCCCTGCATCCGCTGGATCAGTTCCGCGCCTTCAAGACGTTGCTCGACCAGGGCGCTGGCGAGGAGGAGATCGCCGCCCGTTTCTTCGTCGCGCCCGCCGTGGTGAAGCAGAGGCTGCGCCTTGCCGCCGTCTCAGAGAAGCTCCTCGAGGTCTATGCCGAGGACGGCATGACCCTGGAGCAGCTCATGGCCTTCACCGTCACCACCGACCACGCACGGCAGGAGCAGGTCTGGGAGGCGCTTCAGCAATCCTGCAACATGGAACCCTACCTGATCCGCCGCCAACTCACCGAGAGTGCCGTCCGCGGCTCGGACCGGCGGGCGCGGTTCGTCGGTGCCGAGGCGTACGAAGCTGCTGGCGGCGTGATCCTGCGCGACCTGTTCGAGGACGACAACGGCGGCTGGCTTGAGGACATCGCCTTGCTCGACCGGTTGGCGACCGAGAAGCTCGCGGCGGAAGCGCAGAAGATCGCCGCCGAAGGCTGGAAGTGGATCGAGGTGGCTGTCGACTTCCGATACGGCCACATGAGCCATCTTCGGCAGCTTGACGGCGTGACGATCGAGCTCGCTCCGGCCGAGCAGTTGACGTTCGACGCTCTGACCGCCGAGCAGACGAAACTCGAGAGCGAATACGAAGGCGCCGACGAACTGCCGGACGAGGTCGATGCCCGCTTGGGCGAGATCGAGGCGGCGCTCGCAGCCTTCGAGAATCGGCCGGTGCGCTATGAGCCGACCGAGATCGCGCGCGCTGGTGTGTTCGTAAGCATCGACGCTGACGGACATCTGGATGTCGATCGAGGCTATGTCCGGCCGGAGTACGAGCTGTCAATGCCAGTCGGCGGCGAAAGGCCGGCGGAAGGCGAGGCCCATAACGCCGACGGGACGGTACCCGCCGCCTCTGACGTGCAGCGCACCGTCATCACCATCGGCGGCGGCGAGCCGGATGACGACGATGGCGACGACTCCGTCAAGCCGCTGCCGGAGCGGCTCGTGGGTGAACTGACGGCCCACCGCACCCTGGCGCTGCGGGACGCGGTGGCGAACAACCCGCAGATCGCCCTGACCGCGCTGCTGCACAAGCTCTGCCTCGACACGTTCCAGCACAGCGCCCCCGGCGCGTGCCTGGAAGCCTCGGTGCGGCATGTATTCTTCCCCGTCCAGGCGGCCGACCTGAAGGACAGCCCCTCCGCCAAGGCGGTCGCCGAGCGGCACGAGGCGTGGAAGGCCGAGCTGCCCAAGGACGACGACGCCCTTTGGGACTGGCTCGCCACCTTCGACGACACGCGGCGCGCCGCGCTGCTCGCGCATTGCGTCTCGTTCGGCGTGAACGCCCTCTACGAGAAGGGCGACCGCT
>OFDN01000141.1_pt1 | contig 69654 bp, 76 predicted proteins | sample 1520971 | NCBI WGS metagenome assembly OFDN01 (sample SAMEA94257418, study PRJEB24077) | hot springs metagenome | biome: Aquatic biome; feature: Geographical feature; material: Water | place: India | collected 2012-06-12 | depth 5 m
GCCGGGCCCCCGGAGGAAAGCCAAGCGCGCGGACGCGCGCGCCGGCGCTTGAGGCCAAATCAGATAAGCCCCGCCAAGGGGCTGCTGGGATCGGCATACATCCGCCGCGCCATGCGCCCCGCAAGGTAGGCCTCGCGCCCCGCCTCGACCGCGAGCCTCATCGCGCGGGCCATGCGGATCGGGTCCTTGGCCTCGGCGATGGCGGTGTTCATCAGGATGCCGTCACACCCCAGCTCCATGCCGACCGCCGCGTCCGAGGCCGTGCCGACGCCCGCATCGACCAGCACCGGCACCTTCGCGCCCTCGACGATCAGCCGGATCGTCACCCGGTTCTGGATGCCGAGCCCCGAACCGATCGGCGCGCCCAGCGGCATGATCGCGACCGCGCCCGCGTCTTCGAGCTGCCTGGCCGCGATCGGATCGTCGGCGCAGTAGACCATCGGGTGAAAGCCCTCCTTGGCGAGCACTTCCGTGGCCTTCAGCGTCTCGCGCATGTCGGGATAGAGCGTGCGCGCCTCGCCCAGCACCTCGAGCTTGACGAGGTCCCAGCCCCCCGCCTCGCGCGCCAGCCGCAGCGTGCGCACGGCCTCCTCGCCGGTGAAGCAGCCGGCGGTGTTGGGGAGGTAGGTGATCTTCTTGGGATCGATGAAGTCGGTCAGCATCGGCGCCTTGGGATCGCTGACATTCACGCGCCGCACCGCGACCGTGACGATCTCCGCGCCGCTGGCTTCCACCGCCGCGGCGTTCTGCTCGAAGCTCTTGTACTTGCCCGTGCCGACGATCAGCCGCGAGCGGAAGGTGCGGCCCGCGACGGTCCAGGTGTCCGCCGCATGATCGCCCCCGCCCACGAAATGCACGATTTCCAGCGTATCGCCCTCGGCCAGCGGGGCCTCGGCCAGGGTCGAGCGGGGGACGATTTCGCCGTTGCGCTCGACCGCGACCTTTTCGGGGGCAAGGTCAAGCTCGCGCACCAGATCGGCGATGGTGGCGGCGGCCGAGCGGTGGGGGGCGCCGTTCAGGGTGATGCTCTTGGTCATGCGCGGTGACATAGTCCCTCGCAGCCCCCGCGCAACCACAGCTTTTGCTCAGTCGGCGGTGCGCAGGTTCATCCAGTGCGCGGCCGCGACGATGGCGACGCCGACCAGCGTCAGCAGGAATTCGTTCGTCCCATGCGGCACCAGCAGCGCGACGCCCATCAGCGCAAGGCCACCCAGCGCCACAAGGAACGGCCCGCGCCGCCCATAGCGCAGCATGCCCCGCCCGATCGCGAGCGCGGCGACGATCAGCGCCAGCAGCAGGCCGATGCGGTGGATGTTCTCGTCGAGCAGGAAGTGCCCGCCGAGGCCCAGCGCCGAAACCACCACCAGCGTCGCCAGGCAGTGCAGCACGCACAGGCCCGCAAGCCCGATCCCGAGTTTGTCGAGTCGGCGGCGGAGGAGACTCCGATTCGCAGGGGGCAGGGCGTCGGGGGTCATGTCTGGGAGGGCATGTATGTGATGTTGTTACATTGTGCAAGACGGACTTGCGCCAATCGCACGGCGGTTTGCGGCGAACGGGCTTGCCTAGCGGACCGCGCGGGGACAAAGAGCGCACCGTCATGGCCACCTCTGCCTCCGTGTCGAACCTGTTCCAAGCCGCCGCCGCAAGCCGAGCGCGCCCGCTGGCGATTGCGCGCTGGCTCGAGATCGTCGCGCTGCTGGTGGTGCTGATCGTCGTCGTCGGCGGGATCACCCGGCTGACCGAAAGCGGGCTGTCGATCACCGAATGGAACGTCGTCAGCGGCATCCTCCCGCCGCTCACCGAGGCCGCTTGGCAGGCCGAATTCGCCAAATACCGCCTCACCGCCGAATACCGGATCGAGAGCGGTCCGGCGGGGATGGATCTCGCCGCGTTCAAGTTCATCTTCTTCTGGGAGTGGTTCCACCGCATCCTCGGGCGGGTGATCGGGCTTGCCTTCCTGCTGCCGCTGATCGCCTTCGCAGCTCTCCGCGCGATCCCGGCTGGCTACGGCTGGCGGCTCCTCGCCATGTTCGCGCTGATCGTGGGGCAGGGGGCGCTGGGGTGGTACATGGTGTCCTCGGGGGTCGGCGCGACGAACCTTACCGATGTGAGCCACTTCCGCCTCGCCGCGCACCTGTTGACCGCGCTGTTCCTGCTGGCGGGCCTCGTGTGGACCGCGCGCGATCTCAGGGTGCTCGCCCGCGACTCTGCCGCGCGCCCGGCCCCGCTGACCGCCGGGGCAGCGCTGGTTGCGGGGGTGCTGTTCGTCCAGCTGCTGCTCGGCGCCTTCGTGGCCGGGCTCAATGCCGGGCACGCGGCAAGCGACTGGCCGCTGATGAACGGGCGGCTGGTGCCCGAGGCGGATTTTTCGAACGGCGTGCTGTTCACCCTCTTCAACGATCCCTTCCTGCTCCACTTCCTGCACCGCTGGTGGGCATGGATCGCGGTCGCCGCGCTGGTGTGGCTGGCGCAGGCGGTGCGCAAGACCGCGCGGCTGGAAAGCGTTCTCGTCCACACCGCCGTCGGAACGATGGTCTTGCTTGGTATTGCGACGGTAATGAGCGGGGTTTCGCTGTGGATTGCCGCCGCTCACCAGCTGGTCGGCGCGCTGACCGTGGTGGCGACGGTGCGGGCCATGCATGCGCTGGGACGCACCGCCCGATGAGCGGCGCCGCGCTCGTCTGGTGCCCTTTCCCCGACGCCGAGAGCGCCCGCGCCGCGGCCGACGCGCTGCTCGATGACGCGCTGATCGCCTGCGCCAACATCCTCGGGAGCATCGAGAGCCGCTTCGTGTGGGAGGGCGCGCGCGCCACCGGCAGCGAGGTCGGGGTGCTGTTCAAGACCACCTCCGAGCGGCTCGAGGACGTGGTCGAACGGCTCGGCGAATTGCACCCTTACGATACGCCCGCGATCATCGGCTGGCACGCCGACGCGGTCCATCCGGCCACTTTCGCCTGGCTGGCCGGGAGCGTTCCGGGATAGCGGTATTATTTTACCGCATCGGAAAATGGCGCTTTTGCTTGACTTCGCGGGCCCCAGGCGACATTGGCGCGCCACTTCGCTCCCGGGCCCGGCCCGAGGGAGTGATTCTTCCGGACATCCCCCGGCAGAGCATTCGAACCAAGGACACATGCCATGAAGGCGCTCAGCAAGCAGACCCGGTCGATCAAACCGGCCGAGGTCGAAAAGAACTGGCACATCATCGACGCCGACGGTCTCGTCGTCGGTCGTCTCGCCGCGATCATCGCCAACATCCTGCGCGGCAAGACCAAGCCGAGCTACACCCCGCACGTCGATTGCGGCGATCACGTGATCGTCATCAACGTCGACAAGGTGAAGTTCACCGGCAACAAGATGGGCGACAAGGTCTATTACAAGCACACCGGCCACCCGGGCGGCATCAAGGAAACCACCCCGGCCAAGGTGCTGGGCGGCCGTTTCCCCGAGCGCGTGCTCGAAAAGGCCGTGGAACGCATGATTCCGCGCGGCCCCCTCGGCCGCAAGCAGATGAAGGCGCTGCACCTCTATGCCGGCACCGAACACCCGCATGACGGCCAGAAGCCGCAGGTGCTCGACGTCGCTTCCATGAACCGCAAGAACAAGGTGGCCGCATAATGGCTGACGAAACCACGACCGTCTCGGATCTCGCCGATCTGAAGGACATCGCCGCGAGCGTGCCGCAGGGTGACGCTGCCGAAATCGCCCGCGTCGCCGCGCCGCTGCGTGATCGCGAAGTCGACGCACAGGGCCGCGCCTACGCTACCGGCCGCCGCAAGGACGCGGTCGCCCGCGTGTGGGTCAAGCCCGGCACCGGCAAGATCACCATCAACGGCCGCGATCAGGAAGTCTACTTCGCGCGTCCGACGCTGCGTCTCGTGATCAACCAGCCCTTCGGCGTGACCGACCGCACCGGCCAGTACGACGTCATCGCCACCGTGCGCGGCGGCGGTCTGTCGGGCCAGGCGGGCGCCGTGAAGCACGGCATCGCCCAGGCGCTCAGCAAGTACGAGCCCGAGCTGCGCGGCGCGGTCAAGGCCGAAGGCTTCCTCACCCGCGACAGCCGCGTGGTCGAGCGCAAGAAGTACGGCAAGGCCAAGGCCCGCCGCAGCTTCCAGTTCTCGAAGCGCTAAGCTTCCGGCACACGGACAAGACAAGGGCGGCCCCCGCAAGGGAGCCGCCCTTTTTCTTTGCAGACGATGCAGGAGTCAGCGTTGCAGCAACGACAGCGCGAAGAACAGTCCCGTGCCCGACAGGAACAGCGGCCACGACCAGAACATCCGCACGTCGCCCAGCGAAACCATGTGGATCGCCAAGGGCCCCGCGCTGGTGCCCTGCGATCCGATCACCACCGCAATCACCGCCGAAACGATCGTGCCGAAGATCACTGCCTTGATCATGTCGTCGCCTTTCCCCTGACGCGCGCACCCTCGCTGGCGGCGCTGGTTGAAAGAGGGTGCAGGCACGCGTGAACGACAATCGGGTGTATGCCGCCCCCGCGCACCTGCGCGGGCGTTTTCACCAATAAAGTCTTAATGCGGGCGATAGAGGAAAGGTTAAGCCGGAACTCGGTATGTTTACCGCGCCGCGGGTTCCGCTCTTCGCGCTGGGCGCTCAGTGCACCGGCGGATCGACCGCGGGCACCTGACCGACCGGAGCGACCGGCTCGCCGGGCGCGCGCGGGGGCAGGGCGTCGGCGGGGACATCGGCAATGAGCATGTCCGGCGTCGGCACGTGTTCGAGATTGCGCACCGTCACGCCCAGCGTCGCGCCGTCCCACACCAGTTCGTTGAAGCTCGGCGGGGTCGAACGGGTGCGCTGCGAGAGCGTGCCCGCCCCGATCATCCGCACCGGCCCTTCGGGCGTGGGCTCGGCGATGTCGAAGGCGTCATGGACATGCCCCGATAGCACCGCCAGCACGCCGCGCTTCGCCAGTTCGGCAAGCGCCCGCTCGCCGCCGTGGGTGAGGGCGGTGCCGTGAGTGCCGACCTCGCGCAAGGGATGGTGCACCGAGATCAGCGCGCGCGTTCCCCCGGGCAGCCGGTCGAGCGCGGCGAGGCAGCGCGCGAGCGCGGGCTCGGTCACCCAGCCCTTCGACCAGTTGGTGCGCGGCTGCCAGCGCCGCACCGACTTCAGGGGCACGATCGCGAGCCCCGGCAGATCGATCTCGCGCTCGACCAGCGCCTTCATCCCCTCGAACCGCTTGTAGGGCGTGGTGAAGCGCTCGAAGAGGTTGAAATAGGGCATGTCGTGGTTGCCGATGGCGATGGTCACCGGCACCTCGAGCGCGGTGATCCAGCGCGTCGCGGCGGCGAATTCGTGGTGGCGCGCGCGCATCGTGTGATCGCCGGTGATGACCACCGCATCAGGGCGCCGTGTGGCGATCTCCTCGCGCACCCAGGCGAGCGCGCGCTTGTCCTCGAGCCCGAAATGGATGTCGGAGAGGTGGAACAGGGTGAGGGGGCTAGATGTCATGCGACGTCGCTAGCAGATCGACCCCGCACGGCTCCACCGCAAAGGTTGAACCCGAGGGGCATTCGCGGGGCTCGCCGTCGATCAGGCAGGCGAGCGGGCCGCCATCGAGGCTCTCGAGCACGATCGCCTCGGCAAGGCCCAGCTTGTCGTGCGGCCCCTCGCGGAAGCGGTGGCGCAGCGTCGCCCAGGCCTGCGCGGTGTAATCGAGCGCGGCATCAGCGTAATAGCCGAGGATCTGCACCCCGTGCTCGCCGGGGGTGAGCTCCACCAGCGGATAGCCCCCCTCGCGGCTCGCGCGGCGATCGGCGACGCGGACGCCCGGGCCGGTGGTGGTCTCCCGCAGCGCGGCGATCGCCTCCTTCGCCATGTCGGCAATCGCCCCGCTGCGCATCGATTCGCGCACCCGGTTCCACGCGGTGCCGGGGCCGACCAGCAGCCCGGCGAGCGCCACGCCCGCCGGGCAGCGCAGGCACAGGGGCCTGCGCGCGAGCGCCCCGCCGGCCGCGACGATGTCGAGGATGGTATCGAGATCGGTGGTGCGGTGGAGGCGCAGCGGCAGCAGGTTCATCGTCCCGCCCGGCAGCACCAGCACCTTGCCGCGCCACCCCGCCAGATGGCTCACCAGCGCGTTGATCGTGCCGTCGCCGGTGTAGACCGCGACCAGCCCCACGCCCGCCGCATCGAGCGTCGCCGGATCGGGCAGGGGATCGTCGGGGAAGGCGATCACCCGGCCCACCTCCCACCCCCGCGCCGAAAGCGCGGCGGTGACGGTTTCGGCGGACTTGCCGTCATTGCTCCCGCTCGCGGGGTTGACGACGAGCCAGCAGGGGGTGCGCGCAGGGTCGGGCATGAACGGGTTCCTTGTCGCGGGGCGCGCGGGCTACAGCCGCCCGCTCAGAATAAGCCATGCCGCCCCGGCATTGACCGCAGAGTAGACCGCATAGGCCCATACGAAGCCCGGCCAGCCCTTCACCGACAGCAGCAGCGCGAAGAACAGCACCGCGAACTCGCTCAGCATCGCGGCGCGGCGGCCGAAGGTCTGGCTCGCCGCGGGCAGGCGGGCGAACAGCGGGTGCCCGCGGGCAAAAACCGCGGCGAAGATCGCGAAGTTGGCGATGCCCAGCAGGAAGATGATCGCGGTCGCTGATCCCATTGTCCCAATATGGCGCTGCGCCCGTCGATTGGAAACCGCCATTTGTCGCCCGTTTCGCGCCATTGGTCATGCTGCCGCTTCGCCGGTCGAGCGACTGGGCGGGGTTGATCGACATCGCCGTGCGACTCGCCCGAGGCCGGCGTATCACAGGTCTCAGCAGGGCGCCTGGCACCCCCCGATCGGACCCCCGCCCGATCTCAGGCACTGCGGAGATGGAGGATAGACCGATGAAAACCCTTGCGAAAGTATTCACCCATTCACTCGCCGCCGCCGGCCTTTCGGCCGCGCTGGTCGCCCCGGCCCTGGCCGGCAACCCGTTCGAGGATAATGCGCCGCGCCGCACGGTCGAAGTGAGCTTCGCCGATCTCGACCTCAGCACCGAAGCCGGCCAGCGCAAGCTCGACTCCCGTATCGAAGGCGCGATCCGGCAGGTGTGCCGCACGGTCAGCATTCAGGCCGGCACGCGGATCGTCGATCAGACCACGCAGGAGTGCAAAGCCAACGCCCGCGCCGAAGCCAGGCAGAAGGTCGCCGCCCTGATGGAGCGCGCCCAACGCGGCGGTTGATCCGCGCGAGAATTGCCGGCCGCACCCGGCGTGCGGCGGCATACGGCCCGAACCCTCACAGTCCCTGGGGTTCGGGCCGTTTTTTGTTCTTGCGGTGTCGCCTGCGCACGGCGCGGGCAGTCCGCGCCGCCGGTGGCGGCCCGCGCCCCTTCCCTATCTGCCCGCCATCGCCTTGACGCGCGCGAGGTAGGTGCGGCCGATCCGGAGCGCCTCGCCGCTCACCAGTTCGGCCGACCACACCCCCAGGCCATCATGCCTGAGGCCGCGGATGTGGTCGCGGCGCAGGATGGTCGAGCGGTGGATGCGGATGAACTGTTCGGGATCGAGCCGCTCCTCCAGCCCCGCGATGGTCTGCAGCAGCAGATAGGAGCGCCCTCCTTCGGCCCCGCCGCCGACATGGAGGCGCACATAGTCGCGCTCGGCGTCGATCTGGTGGACCTCGCTCACCGCGATCCGCAGCAGCTCGGAGCGGTGCGGAACCCACAATTCGTCGAGATAGCGGCCCGCCTTCTGGCGGCGCTGGCCGCGGCGGGCGACCGCGCGTTCGATCGCGCGCTCGAGCCGGTCGGCCGAGACCGGCTTCAGGACATAGTCGACCGCTTCCAGATCGAAGGCCTCGACCGCGAAATGATCATGCGCGGTGACGAAGATCACCACCGGCGCCTGGGGCTGCGCGGCGAAGTGGCGCGCGACGCCGAGCCCGTCCAGCTCGGGCATGGTCATGTCGAGCAGCACCAGATCGGGTTCGAGCTTCTCGGCGAGCCGCAGCGCCGCGGCGCCGTCGCTCGCGGTGCCGACCACGCGCACGGCGGGAATCTCGGCGCAGATCACCTGGACGCGTTCGACCGCGAGCGGCTCGTCGTCGACGATCAGGGTTCTGAGGGCGGCGTTTTCGATGTCGTTGTCAGTCATGGCGGTTTGCTTGATGACTCACCGGGCGCGACAAGGGAATACGGATTTCGGTGCAATAGCCGCCCGGCACCGGGGCCGAGCTGAAACCGATGTCGGGGCCGAAGCGCGCTTCGAGCCGATCGCGGACATTCGCCAGCCCGATCCCGAAGCCGTGGGTGGTGCCCTGCGGCACGCCCGGCCCGTCGTCACCCACGGTGATCACCAGCCGGTCGAATTCCTCGCGCGCGGCCACGGTGATCGTCACCGGGCGCGAGACGGGGGAGACGGCATACTTGACCGAATTCTCCACCAGCGGCTGCAGGATCATCCCCGGCACGCGGCATTCCTCGAGATCGGCGGGCAGGTCGAACTTCGTCACCAGCCGGGTGGGAAAGCGCACCGCCTCGATATCGAGATAGAGCTTCTGGAGGTCGAACTCGTCGCGCAAGCTGACATCGGCGGTCGGCTCGGTGGCGAGCGAGTGGCGGTAGAAGCGGCTGATCGTCTGGATCATCCGCTCGGCGCTGTCGGCCTTGCCGGTCATCACCAGCGCTGAGAGCGAGTTCAGCGTGTTGAACAGGAAGTGCGGGTTCACCTGATAGCGCAAGCTGCGCAGCTCGGCGGCCTTGGCGGCGGAGCGGAACTGCTCCTCGCGCCGCTGCGCCGCGCGCGCCTGCACCCCGGCGAGCAGCGCGAAATAGGTCGAGGCCCAGGCGAGCAGCAGGAAGTAGCGCCCCAGCGCGACGTCGAGCAGCTTGCGCCAGAAATCGGAATAGGTCTCGGCCGGCGCGATCATCACCGCCTGCGAATCGACCACGTCGGTGGCGCCCGCTTGCGGCTGCCCCGCCGGGCTGACTCGGCGCACGGGGACGTCGACCAGCAGGTTCCCGCTCTCGTCGCGGCGCAGGTTGATGTTGTACTTCTTGGCGTAGAGCTGCTCCTGCGCCAGCTCGATGTCCTTGAAAATCCACTGGTTGACCTGCCCGATCGCGAGCGCGATCGGGAAGGCCAGCGCGATTGCCGCGGCGATCTTGAGCCACAGGGGACGGGTGTCGAACAGCCGCAGCAGCAGCCACAGCACGATTGTCAGCCCAACTCCCAGCGCGGTGATGACCAGCCGCCGCCAGCCGAGCTCGAACTGGAGCGAGAGATCGAGCACCAGGCTCGAACGGAAGGTGGTGAGCGCGAAATAGGTGGCCCACAGCACGACCATCGAGAACAGCACCGTGCGGAAGGACACGGTGGCGGCAGGTTCGGCAGGGGCGGTATCGCTTAGCGAGTTTGTTGCCATTATGCCGATCAGCGATACCGCGCCCGCCAGGCATTGGCTACCGGGCAGGGCGCATGTCGTCGGGCGGAGTCTCGCCTTGGTCGAATGATGAACAGCCGTTCATACTCGACCAACGGCACCTAATCCCGGGGCTTGATCATGTCCGCGGGCACGACCCATTGGCCAAACTGCTCTTCGGTCAGCAGCCCGAGCGCCAGCGCGGACTCCTTCAAGGTCGTCCCCTCGGCGTGGGCCTTCTTGGCGATCTTGGCGGCGTTGTCGTAGCCGATGTGGGGGTTCAATGCGGTCACCAGCATCAGGCTTTCGTTCAGAAGCTGGGTGATGCGGGTGGTGTTGGCCTCGATCCCCACGACGCAATTGTCGGTGAAGGCGTGGGCGGCATCGCCGATCAGCTTCATCGATTGCAGCACGTTGTAGATGATCACCGGCTTGAAGACGTTGAGCTCCAGGTGCCCGTGCGATCCCGCGACCGTCACCGCGACGTGATTGCCCATCACCTGCGCGCAGACCATCGTCATCGCCTCGCACTGGGTCGGATTGACCTTGCCCGGCATGATCGAGGAGCCGGGCTCGTTGGCGGGGAGCGAGAGCTCGCCGAGGCCCGAGCGCGGGCCGGATCCCAGCAGGCGGATGTCGTTGGCGATCTTCATCAGGCTGACCGCGAGGACGTTCAGCGCCCCCGAAATCTCGACCATCGCGTCATGCGCGGCGAGCGCCTCGAACTTGTTGGGGGCGGTGACGAAGGCATGGCCGGTCTCGGCCGCGACTTCGGCGGCGAAGGCGGTGTCGAAGCCGACCTTGGCGTTGATCCCGGTGCCCACGGCCGTCCCGCCCTGCGCCAGCTCGAGCACGCGCGGCAGCGCCGCCTCGACCCGCTTGATCCCGTATCCGACCTGCGCGGCGTACCCTGAGAACTCCTGCCCCAGCGTCATCGGGGTCGCATCCTGGAGGTGGGTGCGGCCGATCTTGACGATGTCGGCAAATTCCTGCGCCTTGGCATCCAATGCGCCGTGGAGCTTCCTGAGCGCCGGCAGCAGGTGATCCATCGCCTCGACCGCCGCAGCGATGTGCATGGCCGTGGGGAAGGTGTCGTTCGACGACTGGCCCATGTTGCAGTGGTCGTTGGGGTGGACCGGGCTCTTGCCGCCCTTCTTGCCGGTGAGGATCTCGTTCGCGCGGCTCGCGATCACCTCGTTGGCGTTCATGTTCGACTGGGTGCCGCTGCCGGTCTGCCACACCACCAGCGGGAACTGGTCGGCGAGCGTCCCGTCGATCACCTCGCGCGCGGCCTTCACGATCGCCTCGCCAATACCGGCATCGAGCACGCCCAGCTTCATGTTGGCCTTGGCCGCCGAGAGCTTCTGCACGCCAAGCGCGCGCACGAGCGCGGGGGGCATCCTCTCGCCGCCGATCGGGAAGTTGACGATCGAGCGCTGGGTCTGCGCGCCCCAGTGCATGTTGGCCGGAACCGCCACTTCGCCCAGCGAATCGGTCTCGATCCGCACGTCACCGCTGCTCGCCGTCATGTCACTCATCGAAGCCATCCCTCTCTAAGTCGAATTCCGTCCCGAAGGTTCTGGCGCTCCCCTAAGCACCAGCGCGCGGCAAGGTCAAAGGCGTAAAACGCGAGCTCTCGAAGGCCGCGCATGACAGGCAAAAGCCTTGGAAGCGCGCGGCAGCACGTTTAAGGAGAGGGTTGACCGGCTGTATTGCGACACTAATACAGTCACCCGAGAAATGATGAGCACCATGACCGACACCCTTGCCGACAGCAAAACCGCCCGCCGCGCGATGATCGACAGCCAGCTGCGCACCAGCGGCGTGAACGAGGAATATGTGCTCGCCCGGATGCTCGCCGTCCCGCGCGAGGATTTCCTCCCCGCCGAGAAAGCCGCGCAGGCCTATATCGACCGCGCGGTTTCGCTGGGCGAGGGCGGCCACCTCGCCAGCCCGCTGTTCTACGGCAAGCTGCTGCTCGAGGCCGCACCCACCCCCGAAACCCGCGCGTTGGTGGTGAGCGGCGGCACCGGCTACCTCGCTGCGCTGATCGCGCCGCTGGCAGGCACCGTCACCGAAGTGACCGCCGCCGAGGCCGCGGCGCTGCAAGGCGCGGGCGAATACGACCTCATCGTCATCGACGGCGCGATCGAGCAGCTGCCCGAAGGCCTTGCCGCCGCGCTCGCCGACGATGGCCGGATCGTCACCGGCCTGGTCCTGCGCCAGGTCACCCGCCTTGCCGGCGGCGGCCGGATCGCCGGTCAGGTGAGCCTCCAGCCGCTCGAGGATCTCGGCATCCCCGTGCTCGCCGCCTTCGCCGCCCCCAAGCGCTGGACCTTCGCGTGAAGGCTCGCACCGCCTCGTTGCGGCTCGCGGCATCGGCGAGCCTGCTGGCGCTGGGCGCCTTCGCGGTTCCCGCCCGCGCCGACGACCTGCGCGAGGCGCTGGCGGCGGCCTACAACACCAACCCCTCGCTCGAAAGCGCGCGCGCGACCAAGCGCAGCAACGACGAGAACGTGCCGATCGCCCGCGCGCAGGGGCTGCCCGCCGCCGATATCACCGCGACCCATATCGAGTTCCTGCGCCAGTCGGCCAACTCCTTCACCGCGCCCGAACGCAACCTCGGGGTAACCGCCGCGCTGGTGGTGCCGATCTATTCGGGCGGCGCGGTGCGCAATTCGATCGCGGCCGCCAAGGAACGGGTCGAGGCCAACGAGGCCGACCTGCGCAATGTCGAAAGCTCGCTCTTCGCCAACGTCGTCGCCGCCTACATGGACGTGCTGCGGACCGAGGCGCTGGTAGCGCTCGCGACCAATCAGGTGCAGGTGCTGCGCACCAATCTCGAAGCGACCAGCGACCGCTTCCAGATCGGCGATCTGACCATCACCGACGTCGCCCAGTCGCGCTCGCGCCTCGCGCTGGCGGAAGGCGAACTGCAGTCGGCTGAGGCCAACCTCATCAACGCGCGCGAGACCTATATCCGGCTCGTCGGGCAAGCCCCCGGCGAGCTCGAGGCGCCGCCGCCGCTGCCGGGCCTGCCCGATACCGTTGGGCAGGCGATCGTCGCCGCGCTCGATAACAACCCCGTCCTCGATGCCGCCAGGCAGCGCGCCGAGGCGGCGGGCTTCGACACCAAGGCCGCCGGTGCCGGACGCCTGCCGACCGTCAGCCTGTTCAGCAACGGCCAGTACAGCGATTTCTACGGCACGCTGGGCGGCCCGGTCGCCGCGCAGTTCTCGCAGAGCGAGACGACCGCCAATGCCGGGGTGCGGATCACCATTCCGCTGTTCCAGGGCGGCCTGCCGGCCGCGCGCCAGCGTCAGGCCGGGGCGCGCGAGAGCGCCGCGCTGGAGGACGTGATCCTCAACGAACGCCAGGTGATCGCCGATACCCGCGCGACCTATGCCGCGTGGCAGGCCGCCAACGGCGTGATCAGGAGCGCTCAAGCCGCGGTCGAGGCGGCCGAACTCAGCCTCGAAGGCTTGCGCGCGGAGAACTCGATCGGCAACCGCCAGATCCTCGACGTGCTCAATGGCGAGCAGGAATTGGTCAATGCCCGTGTCCAGCTGGTGACCGCGCGGCGCAATGCCTATGTCGCCGGCTTCAACCTGCTGGTGCTGATGGGGCGGGCCGAGGCGCGCGACCTCAACCTCGACACCGGCGGACCGCTTTACGATCCGTCGATCAATTCCGACCGGGTCAGCAGCAAGATGAACGACTGGGACCGAGACCCGGAACCTGCCGCGAAATCGACCAGAACCGTTGACATTCCCCCCGCCACGGCAACAATCGGCCCGCAACTGCTGCCCGGCGAGTGATGCCAGTCCCGATTCGGGACGGCGATCGGACCAATTGCGGGCGGCCTTACGGGGCGAAAGATGGGTCAGGACAACACCGGTCACAACGGGGAAGCCTCGGTCGAGGACATTCTCGAATCGATCAAGAAGGTGATCGCCCGCGACAACCGCGTCGGCGCGCTCGAGGCGCGGCGGCGGCGGATGCTGGTTTCGGAGGACGATTCGGCCGAGCCCGCCCCGCTCGCGCGCACCCACAAGGTCCGCGATGCCGAGGAAGTGCTCGATCTGTCGGAGATGGAAGTGGAGGCCGAGGAACCGGCCTGCAAGCCTGCCATGCCGATGGCAACGCCCGAAGAGACCCCGCTGATCGCCGATCAGGTGCGCGATGCGATGCAGGAAAACCTCGCCGCGCTGGCGATGCTGGCCGAGCCGCCCGCGCGCCCGCAGATCGTGCGCTCGGGCGAGACGTCGCTCGAAGGCCTGACCCGCGAGCTGCTGCGCCCGATGCTGGCCGAATGGCTCGAGGCGAACTTGCCCGCGATGGTCGAAAGCCTCGTGCAGGCGGAAATCGCCCGGATCGTCGGCAAGCGCCGCTGAGGGCAACCGCGGGGCTAGCGCAGGGGGCGCGGGAGGTCTAACGCCTCCGGCCATGCGTCATCTCACAGCTTTCGGCGCGCTGGTCGCCGCTTTCGCCTTTTCCACCCCGCTCGTGGCCGAGGAAGCCCCCCGCGCGCAGGCCGCATCGGTCGTCCCCGGCGTCGCCGCGCCGCCGATGACCGCCGAGGATCTGGTCACCCTCCCGCGCCTCGGCGCCCCGGCGGTGAACCGCGAGGGGACGCTCGCGGTCTACAGCGTCACCGTGACCGATCCGGCGAGCCTGAAGCGCGCGCCTACGCATTACCTGATCGACCTCGCCCGGCCCGGGGCGGCGCCTGTGGCGCTCGACCTCGGGCTCAAGGCCTCGGACCTCGCCTTCGGCCCCGACGGGGCGCTTTACTTCCTCAGCAGCGAGCACACCGATGCAGCCGCGCCCGCACGCAGCCGCGTGTGGCGCGTGAGCCTCGCGAAAGACGGCACCGCAGGCACCCCGCAACTCGTCACCCCCACGACCGAGCGCGACATCGCGGGCTTCAAGCTCGCTCCCGATGGCAGCCGCATCGCGGTGTGGGGCGAGGTGCCGCGCGACTGCCCGACCTTCGGCTGCGCCGACGCGGCCACGCCCTACCTCCCCGGCCCCGGCACCGGGCGGCTCTATGACGCCAAGGACGGCTTCGTGCGGCACTGGGACCGCTGGGCGACCCCCGGCCTCCACAACCGCATCTTCGTCTTCCCCCTCGCAGGCGGCGTCGCGCAGGGCGAGGGCCAGCCGGTCGACGGGAAGGATCCCGCCACCGGCATTACCGCCGACACGCCCACCATGCCCTTTGGCGGCGGAGAGGAGATCGCCTTCTCGCCCGACGGCAAGTATGTCTACTTCACCGCGCGGCTTTCCAACGCCGAGGAGCCGGGGTCGACCAATCTCGACATCTACGTGACCGATTTCAGCGAGGACATGCCGCTCACGGTCTCGGACAACGATGCCATCGACACCGCGCCGACCCCCTCGCCCGATGGCCGCTGGCTCGCCTGGCTGGCGATGGAACGCCCGACCTACGAGGCGGACAGGCAGGTCGTGATGCTGCTCGACCTCAAGAGCGGCACCCGCCGCGCGCTCACCCGCGACACCGACCTCTCCTTCGGCAGCCTCGCGTGGGAAGCCGACGGCAAGAGCCTGATCGCCACCGCGCAGAAGGTGCTCGACACCCCCGCCTTCCGCATCGACATCGCCACCGGCAAGGTCACCGAGCTCAATCTGATGGCAGGCAACGAGGCGCATATCGCGAACCTCGTCCCGCTGCCCAAGGGCGGGGCGCTGTTCACCCGCGATTCGCTCGGCGCGCCGGCGGAACTCTATCTGTCGGACGGCATGGGGCAGGCCCGCCCGCTGACCGATGTCGCCACCACCCGCATGGGCGGAATGGCGAGCATCGTCACCCGCCGCTTCAGCTTCACCGGCGCGAACGGCGACACGGTGTGGGGCCAGCTTACCCGCCTTGCCGACCAGACCGGGCCGATCCCGGCGATCCTCTACATCCACGGCGGGCCGCAGGGGAGCTTCAACGACGCCTGGTCGAACCGCTGGAACCCGCGCGCCACCGCCTCGCAGGGCTATGCCGTCATCTCGGTCGATTTCCACGGCAGCACCGGCTACGGTCAGGCCTTCACCGACGCGATCAACAAGAACTGGGGCGGCTGGCCGCTCGAGGACCTGCAAAAGGGCTTTGCCGCCGGCATCGCGCTCGACCCGCAGATCGACGGCGACAAGGCCTGCGCCATGGGGGCGAGCTACGGCGGCTACATGGTCAACTGGATCGCCGGCCAATGGCCCGAGCGCTTCCGCTGCCTCGTCCAGCACGACGGCATCTTCGACAACCGCTCGATGTATTATTCGACCGAGGAATTGTGGTTCCCTCGCTGGGATCATGGCGGCTCTTACGAGCAGGCCCGCGAGGTCTACGAGAAGTGGAACCCGGCGAACCACGTCGACAAGTGGACAACGCCGATGCTGGTCGTCACCGGGCAGAAGGATTACCGCGTCCCCTACTCGCAGGGGTTGATGAGCTTCACCGCCCTGCAGGAGCGCGGCATCCCGGCGCAATTGCTGGTCTTCCCCGACGAGAACCACTGGGTGCTGGGCGCGAAGAACTCGCTGCAATGGCACCAGACCGTGTTCGCCTGGCTCGACCGCTGGCTGAAGCAGGAACCCGCGGGGGCGGACAGCAAGTGAGCCGCAAGGAGCTCGAATCCGCGCGCCACTCGCTCGCCAAGCACTTCGGCGACCCCGAAAGCGGCACCGCGATCACGCGCCACATCATGCTGTGCGCGCTGTCCGAGAAGCAGAAATGCTGCTCACGGGAAGAGGGCGAGGAGGCGTGGGGCTTCCTCAAGTCGCGGCTGAAGGAACTGGGGCTGGTCGGGCCGCTGCGGACCGACGAGAGCAAGCGGGGCGCGGGCGGCGGGGTGCAGCGCACCAAGGCCGATTGCCTCCAGATCTGCGCCGCAGGGCCAGTCGCGGTCGTATGGCCCGACGGGGTGTGGTACCACTCGTGCAGCCCCAAGGTGCTCGAGCGGATCATCCAGGAACATCTGATCGAAGGCCGGCCGGTCGAGGACTACATCCTCAAACCGGCCTAGTCCTCGCGCGGGCTCCAGAGCTCGTCGCGTTCGGGCATCTGGTTGTCGACCGACTCGTCGTGGCCGGTGCCGTTGGAGAGGAACACCAGCCCCATCAGCCCCCCGCCGAGCAGCATCGTGAGGCTGATCCCCAGCGCCACCGCGATATAGAAATGCACCGAGATCATGCCATTATAGGCAAACAGCAGCCCCATCGCGATCGCCACGGTCAGCACCGTCGCGGCGAGCAGCCATTTCATGATCTGCCGGTAGCGCGCCCAGGCGTGGGCGGCGTTCACGGGATCGTCGAGCGGGGACTTGCGGGTCATGCCCCCCGACATGGCCCGCACGCCCCGGCATTGCAACGCGCGAAAGCTGCAAGGCCCCGCGCATGGGGTGCAATTGGCAAGATTCGCTTTTTTGCTTCGTCCATGGCACTTTCATCTTCCGAGAGAGAGGGAGAGTCCCATGACCATTGCCCGAATCATCGCTCAACGCACATCAAGCGACATCATCGCCTGCGATTGCACCACGCCTGTCAGCGAGGTGGTGCAGACCCTCGCCACGCGCCGCATCGGCGCGCTGCCGGTGCTGCGCGAGGGCCGCGTCGTCGGAATCGTGTCCGAGCGTGACGTGATTTACCGACTCGCCGATCGCGGCAAGGACTGCCTTGATGTCGCGGTCGAGGAGATCATGACCTCGCCCGCGGTGACGGTCGCGCCCGCCACCACGGTGGACGAGGCGCTCGCCATGATGACCCGCCGCCGCTTCCGCCACTTCCCGGTGGTCGAGGATGGCGAGCTCGTCGCCTTCATCTCGATCGGCGACCTCGTGAAGCACAAGATGGACGAGGTGCAGCACGAGGCCGAGGCGCTCCGGAACTACATCACCGCAGCGTGAGTGCTTGAGAACCGCAGGCAGGCCCCCTAAATTGCAGGCATGACCGCCGCGCCCCTGATCCTCACCCCCTCCGCCGCCAGACGGGTCGCCTTCATCGCGCAGAAGCAGTCGCGCCCTGCGATCCTGCGGCTTGCGGTCGAGGGCGGGGGCTGTTCGGGCTTCCAGTACAAGTTCGATCTGGCCGATGGGCCGGAAGCCGACGATTCCGTTTCGGAAACCGATGGCGTGAAGCTGGTCGTCGATCCCATGAGCCTCGATCTGATCGCGGGCAGCACGGTCGATTTCGTCGAATCGCTGGGCGGCGCGGCCTTCAAGGTCGAAAACCCGCAAGCCGCGGCCGGCTGCGGCTGCGGGGCGAGCTTCGGGATTTAGGTTAGACCCGCGCGACGCTTTGGGGCACAAGCGCGCGCATGAAAATCGCCACCTTCAACATCAACGGCATCAAGGCGCGGGGCCCGCGCCTGATCGAATGGCTCGAGGAAACCCGCCCCGCCGTCGCCTGCCTGCAGGAGATCAAGACGCAGGACGAAGGCTTTCCCGCGGGCGATTTCGCAGCGATCGGCTACAGCGCGATCTGGCACGGGCAGAAGAGCTTCAACGGGGTGGCGATCCTCGTCGATACCCGCGCCGGCTATACCCTCACCGAAGTGCAGCGCGGGCTCGGCATTCCCGGGCCCAACGAGGGTGACGAAGAGCAGGCGCGCTATCTCGAGGCGGACGTCAGCGGCGTGCGGATCGCCTGCCTCTACCTGCCCAACGGCAACCCGCATCCGGGGCCGAAGTTCACCTACAAGCTCGCGTGGATGGCGCGGCTGCGCGAGCGGATGGCCGCAATCTGGGCCGAGGAGGTGCCCGCCGTGGTGCTCGGCGATTTCAACGTCATCCCGCATGACGACGACGTGTGGTCGGTGAAGGCGATGGCCGACGATGCACTGATGCAGCCCGAGAGCCGCGCGGCCTATGCGCGCCTCCTCGCCGATGGCTGGACCGACGCGATCCGCACCCACAACCCGCGCGGCGGGGTGTGGACCTATTGGGACTATCAGGCGGGCGCGTGGCAGCGCGATCACGGGTTCCGGATCGACCACATCCTGCTGTCACCGGAGTGCGCGGATCGCCTCGAGTCATGCGGCGTCGACAAAGCCTATCGCGGGCGCGAGAAGGCCAGCGACCACACGCCAGTTTGGGTGCGGCTTAACGCCTAAACCAGCCAGAAGGCGGTGATCGGCCCGCAGGGCCGCAAGCCCGAACGGGCGCCCGCAGCGGCGTGGGGGCTTGCCCCCACATCAGCCGCGAGGATCAACGATAGAAAATATGCGTGTCGATCTGCGCGAGGCGCGTCTTGCTGCGCGTCCAGCCCGGCTTGACGTAGCGCGCGTGGAAGAACACCGCGCGGCCCGCTTCGGATTCCCACAGGCCCTTGTCGGCGATATGAGCGACCGCGACGGCGCGCTCCCACGCCGTCGAGCCCTCGCGGATCGCGGGCATCCGGCGGCCGCGCATGAAGGAGAACTGGCCGGGCTGGGCCACCACGCCGCAATAGGAGCGCGGGAAGCGGCCGTCTTCCGTGCGGTTGATGATCACCTGCGCGACCGCGAGCTGGCCCGCCAGCGCCTCACCGCGCGCCTCGAAATAGACCGCGCCGGCAAGGCAGCGCATCTCTTGGGACATGGGCGAGGAGGTGTCGATCATGCCGACCAGCTCGTGCAGCGAACCGGCCTCGGTCTGCACGGGGGTCGCGGGCGTCGGCGCCGGCGCCGGCGCGGGCAGGGGCTGCACCACCTCTTGCCCGACGAATTCGATCTGTTCGGGAACCAGCTCGGGCGCTTCGACCGGGGCGGGAGCGGTGAGCTGTTCGCTTGCGGCTTGCGCCAGAGCGGCGGCATTCTGGCCGCCGGGGAACATCGTGGTTGCGAATGCGAGGCCCGCAATCGCAGCAATCGTGGCAGTCTTGCGACTCATGAATTCTACTAATTCGGCGGTGAGCGCGCACAGACGCAGGCGGGAACCTTGATCCAGACCGTTACCGATGTGGAGGTTCGACTAAGCCTGCCGGCCGCTCCCCGTCTGCGTGCCGGAGGGTGGGGCCGAATTGCCGCCCTGCCAGCCTGCGCTCAGGAAGTGCGGCGCCACTAGCCCGGCTGCCGTTAACGTCAACTCATTTGATCGATACGCACGACGAACCGTTCGCGATCCGCGATATCCACCTCGATTAGCCACATATCGCTGTCCTGGCGTCGCCTGCGCGCCAGATATTCGGAGAATTCCTGAGGATTCTCCGAGTCTTCTCGTTTCACCGCAAGAAATTTGCGCGATCCGTCGAGCTGCGGCATCCTTTCGTAAAGCACGGCGTCCCGCCCGCGACACAGGGTTACCAGCAGGATGGTGCCGGCATCGCGCTCGCCCCTGGCGAGCACCGTGCCGAATCCCCCCTCGGTCTCGGCGAGACGCATGATCGCCCCCGCTTCGAGGTGCGCGGGGAGCCTGCCCTCCATCCTCAGAGCCCCGAGGGGCCGCCCGCAGCATAGCCCGGCAGGCTCGAGAGCGGGATGCGGCTCTTCATGAAGGTGCCGGTGCCGCGGCCGATCTCCTCACCCTCCGCGTCGACCAGCCGCGCCTCGGCCACGAACACCCGGCGGCGGCCGCTGACCCAGTGCCCTTCGGCGGTCACCTGCCCGGCGCGCACAGGCTTGGAGAAGAACAGGTTGAAGCTGGTGGTCAGCAGGAAGCGGTCGGTCACCAGCGAATTGGCGGCATAGAAGGCCGCATCGTCGAGCATCTTGAAATAGATCGTCCCGTGCGCCGCCCCGGCCGCGTGGTAATCCTCGGGGGTGACGGTGAAAGTCAGCTTCGAGCGACCCTCGCCCGGGATGTGCAGCTTCGAGGCGAACTTGGCGTTGACCGGGGCCGAGGCATAGAGCCGCTCCAGCGCGCGGTAGTGCTGCGCGGCACCGCTCGCGGGCAGGGGATCGTCACAGGCGGGCATGGTGGTGCCTCGGGTCGGGTCAGGCCGCGTCGCGCAGGAACTGGTTGGTCAGCAGTGCATAGACCGCGTCGGTGTCAGGCGCGTCGGCGAGCATCTGGAGCGTCGTCTCGTCGCGGGTCAGGCGCGAGATCGCGGCGAGCGCGTGAAGGTGGGTCGCCCCGGCGTTCTCGGGCGAGACGAGGCCGCACACCAGCGTCACGGCGCGCGCATCGACCGCGGCGAAATCGATCGGGGCCTCGAGCCGGATCAGCGCGAGCGACGGGCGGCGGATGTCCTTGCTGCGGCAATGCGGGATCGCCACCCCGCGCCCGAACCCGGTGCTCCCCAGCGCCTCGCGCGCCTCGAGATTCTCGAGCACCTCGTTCTCGTCGAGTCCGTAGGCGTGGCTGAGCAGCTGCGCGGTGCGGGCGAGGATCCTGGGCTTGGTGTCGAGTCGGGCGAAAGCGATCGCCTGAGGGGAGAGAGCGAGGTTGACGTCCATGGTGCGACTGATCCCGAAACTATGCGCCTTGACTGGCGAAGGTCCGGTCCGCTCAAGCCCGATCGGGGGATTGACGGGCCGGGGCGGTGCCCCCTCCTGCGACCGCCTGGACCTTCGAAAGCGGGCCCTGCCGCCCCGTTTGCTAAGGGGTGCAAGGCGGGCTTTGACCCTATCTCGGCTCGACCCAACCGATCGAGCCATCGGCGCGCCTGTAGACCATATTATGCCGTCCGGTGCCAGCATTTTTGAAGAACAGCGCGCCGGTGTTCCTGAGGTCCATCATCATCACCGCGTCGGCGACGCTGGCGGTGGGGATGTCGACGCGGGTTTCGGCGATCACCAGCGGGGCTTCGGCAACCACCTCTTCTTCCTCGTCTTCCTCGACCAGGAAGATGGTGTAGGCGGCCTCTTCCTCGCCGCGGGCGTGATCGGCCTGTTCGTGGCGGTCGGTGAGGCGGCGCTTGTAGCGCCTGAGCTGCTTCTCGATCTTGCCGACCGCCTCGTCGAAGGCGACGTGCACGTCATGCGCGGTGCCTTGCGCCTTGAGGATCAGGCCCTGCATCACGTGGGTGACGATGTCGCAGGTGAAGGCGCCCGCGGGGGCCTTGCCGAAGGTCACCTGGCTCGAGATCGCGCGGTCGAAATACTTGTCGACGATCGCGCCGAGCCGGTCCGCCGCGTGCGTCTGGAGCGCGCTGCCGGTGTCCAACTGGTGGCCGGAAATCCGAATGTCCATGAAGCGTAGTCCTCCGTCCAAGAGTGAGGATCCCAGTACGATAGCGGGCCATGCGATACCCGCGGCGCGTCGGGCTTCAACTAACCCAGATCGCACCCTTGATTTGCGCAATGAAGGCGCGGTGCCGTTCCAGCTCCTCCGGGCTGGCCACGTGGGGGCGGGGTTCGCGCCGGGGCTTGTCCGGCAAAGGACGGTGCCAGGGCGCATCGGGGGTGAGCGCGGCGAGGGCCGGGGCCTCGGCGGGAGCATCGGCCAGGCCGAGCCCGATCTGGCGCCCGCCGGTCAGCTCGACATAGACCTGCGCCAGCAGTTCGGCATCGAGCAGCGCGCCGTGCTTGACGCGGTGCGAGCGATCGATGCCGTAGCGGGTGCACAGCGCATCGAGGCTGAGCTTGGCGCCGGGGTGCTTCTTGCGCGCAAGGACGACGGTATCGACCATCCGGTCGAGCGAGATCGGCGCGCGGCCCGCCAGCTCCAGCTCGTTGTTGAGGAAGCCGAAATCGAACCCGGCATTGTGCGCGACCAGCGGCGCATCGCCGAGGAAGTCCAGCAGCTCCCCGGCCAGATCGGCGAACCGCGGCTTGGTGGCGAGGAAGGCGGCGCTGAGGCCATGCACCCGCTCGGCCTCGGCCGGCATGTCGCGATCGGGGTTGAAATAGGCGTGGAAGGTGCGGCCCGTCTCGACCCGGCCGACCATTTCGACGCAGCCGATTTCCACCATGCGGTCCCCGGTCTTGGGATCGAGCCCGGTGGTTTCGGTGTCGAAAATGACCTCACGCATTTGCGGGACTATCGTCCGATCCTCGGGCAGTTGCAAGCGCACTTTGTCGTCAAAGTGAAGCAATGAGCGCGGCGACCTGCGCGCGGGTTTCGGCGAGGCTGGTGCTGGTATCGATCACGCGATCCGCGCGCGCGCGCTTCTCGCTGTCGTGGAGTTGCAGGCCGAAGATGTGGTCGAACTTCTCGGGCGTCATCCCCGGGCGGGCGAGCACGCGGGCGCGCTGGACCTCTTCCGGGGCGGAGACCACCACGACGAGATCGACCGCCTCGTGCCCACCGCGCTCGAACAGCAGCGGGATGTCGAAGACGACGGCGGGCTTGTCGCTGTTGGCAGCGAGGAAGGCGGCGCGTTTGGCCGCCACCGCCGGATGGACGATGGCTTCGAGCCGGGCGAGGGCTTCCTTGTCGGCGAAGACCTGATGGCCGAGCCGGTCGCGGTCGACGCCCTCGGGGCCGGTCGAGCCGGGGAAGGCGGCCTCGATGGGCGCGAGGAGCTCGCCGCCGGGCCCCTGCATGGCGCGCACCTCGGCATCGGCGTCGAACACCGGGATCCCGGCCTCGGCAAACATCGCCGCGACGGTCGACTTGCCCATGCCGATACTGCCGGTGAGGCCGATGATTTTTTGTGGTGAGGTCATTGGGTCAGGAGGGCTCTGAGTTCAGCATCATATTCGCGGGGCGGGGCCTGCCCGAAAAACCTCTCGAAGGCGACCGCCGCCTGGCCGATCAGCATCGACAGCCCGTCGATGGTGCGGTGGCCGCTGGCGCGCGCAGTCTGGAGGAGCGGCGTATCGCGCGGCGCGGTGACGATGTCGTAGGCGATGCTCCGCGGGGGCGCGTGGCTCCAGTCGAAGGCGAGGGGGGGCTGGCCCTGCATCCCGAGGCTCGAGGCGTTCACCACCAGATCGAGGCACCCTTCGCGGTCGTCGAAGGCGAAGTCGGTGGGGTCGGCAAAGTGGGCGAGGTCGATGGCGTGGTGCTCGCCCTCGGGCGCCAGCTCGTCGAGCAGCGCCCGCGCCTTGGCCGGATCGCGCCCGGCGACGACCAGCGTGAAGCCGTGTCCCGCGAGCGCCGCGATGATCGCCCGCGCCGCGCCGCCGGTGCCGATGATGCGCGCCATGCGGAAATAGTGGGTCTCTGCGAGGTCGGCGGTGAGCGGTTCGAGGAACCCGGCGGCATCGGTGTTGGTGCCCGCGAGCAGGCGGTCGAAGGCCGGATAGATCGTGTTGACCGCACCGATGGAGTCGGCGGGTGGTTCGACACTGTAGAGCAGCGGCATCACCGCCTGCTTGTGCGGCATGGTGACATTGCACCCGCGCCACGCGAGGTCTTCTCGGCGCGCGGCGAGGTAGTCAGCCAGTTCGTCAGGGCGGACATGGCAGGCGCGATATTCAGCCTCGATCCCGAGCTTCCCGAGCCAGAAATTGTGGATCGCGGGAGACTTGGACTGCGCAATCGGATCGCCGATGACTTCGGCATAAGCCTGTCCTGAGCCCTGTCGAAGGAGGCGGGTCATGCGAGCAAGACCCCTTCCTCGCGCAAGGCCCCCAGCAGGGGCAGCAGCGGCATGCCGAGCACGGTGAACTGGTCGCCCTCGATCGCCTCGAACAGCTGCACCCCCGGGCCTTCGATGCGGAACGCGCCGACGGTGTGGCCGATCGCGGGCCATTCGAGTGTGAGGTAGTGTTCGATGAAGTCCTCGGAGAGATTGCGGACATGGAGCCGGGCGAGGGCGGCGTGGCTCCACTCGCAACCCACATCGCGCACCAACGCGGCCGCCGAGTGCAGCTCCATCACCCGGCCCGAGAAGAAGCGCAGATGCTCGCCCGCCTCCTCGCGGCTGGCCGGTTTGTCGAAGCGGCGGCCCTCGCACACCACCAGCGAATCGCTCCCCAGCACCAACGCGCCCGGATGGAGCGCGGCCACCGCTGCGGCTTTCGCCACCGCCAGCGCCTCGGCGACCTCGGAGGGCGCGGCGCCCTCAAGCCCCGCCTCGACCGCGCGCTCGTCGATATCGGCGGGGATGCTCTCGTAAGCCACCCCCGCGGCATCGAGCATCGCCCGGCGCGAGGCGCTCTTGCTGGCGAGGATCAACCTCATATTGGCTTGCCCACCCCGCCTTCGCTCGCGGGCTTCCTCCCCCGCTCCTGCACCAGGCGGATGATCGCCGCGGCGGTCTCCTCGATCGAGCGCCGGGTTACGTCGATCACCGGCCAGCCATTGTCGCCGAACATCCGCCGCGCGAATTGCAGCTCGGCCTTGACCTTGTCGTTGTCGACGTAAGCGGTCTCGGTCGCCTCGTTCAGCGACAGCAGCCGGTTGCGGCGGATCTGGATCAGGCGTTCGGGCGAGGTCGTCAGCCCCACCACCAGCGGGTGCCGCAAGCGGTAGAGCGTCTGTGGAGGCGGACTCTCCACCACAAGCGGGATATTGGCGACCTTGTAGCCGCGATTGGCGAGGTAGATGCTGGTCGGCGTCTTCGACGAGCGCGAGACGCCGACGAGCACGATATCGGCCTGCTCCCACTCCTCGTGGGCGAGGCCGTCGTCATGGGCGATGGTGTACTGGATCGCCTCGACCCGCTTGAAATAGGTCTCGTCCATCATGTGCTGGCGACCCGGGCGGCCATGCGCTTCCTGCCCGAGCTGCGCCTCGAGCGCGGCGGTGACCTGGTCGAGCACCGGCACCGCGGGGAGGCCAAGGTGGCGGCAATGCTCCTCGAGGCGCTTCCTCGTCTCGGGGTTCACCAGCGTGTAGAGCACGAGGCCGGGATGGGCGGCGAGATCGGGGACGATCCGGTCCATGTGCTGGAGCGAGCGCACCATCGGCCAGAAGTGGCGGTTGACGCTCGGGTTGTCGAACTGCGCGAGCGCCGCCTTGGCGATCATTTCCAGCGTCTCCCCGGTCGAATCCGAGACGAGGTGGAGGTTGAGTCGGTTCATGCGATGGGCGCCCTGTGGACAGATCGCCGCATAAACCACGGGAGGCGCGGGCGGACAAGCAGGGGAGGGATTTTCATGCCCGCTCCCGGCCGATCCGCAAGGCTATTTGCGCACACGGGACAAGTTTTGTCGACAGGCTGGGAAGAGTGGGGATAAAGCTGGCTTGACGTCCAATCCATGCGGATTCGATGGGGGCATGAATCCGGGTGGCCGGGCGGGGGTAACGCGGCACAGGCCGGTAATTCCCGCTTTCCACAGGGCCAACAGACTCCATCCATCCTTTTTAAAATTGAATTGATTTGCTCTAAGGAACCCTATGCCAGGTCCGCTTCTCGATACGCTCAAAGGTGTCCGCCAGGATGTCGCCCCCGTGTGGCTCATGCGTCAGGCGGGGCGTTATCTGCCCGAATACAGGGAGTTGCGGGCCGAGAAGGGCGGCTTCCTCGAGCTGGTCTATGACAGCGAGGCGGCGGCCGAGATCACCGTGCAGCCGATCCGGCGCTTCGGGTTCGACGGGGCGATCCTGTTCTCCGACATCCTGATCGTGCCGCATGCGATGGGGCAGGGGCTGACCTTTGCCGCAGGCGAGGGCCCGCACCTTGCGCCGACGCTGATGGAGGTGGAACTCGACAGCTTCACCCCCGCCTTCGAGCGGTTCGAGCCGGTGTACGAGACCGTGCGCCTGACCCGCCAGCAGATCGGGCCCGCGGTGACCATGCTCGGCTTTGCGGGGAGCCCCTGGACGGTCGCGACCTACATGATCGCGGGCGAAGGCTCCAAGGATCACGGCCCCGCGCGCCTCCTCGCCTATCGCGATCCGGCGCGGATGCAGGCGATCATCGATGCCATCGTCGAGGTGTCGGTCACCTACCTGCGCGGCCAGATCGATGCGGGGGCCGAGGCGGTGCAACTGTTCGACTCGTGGGCGGGGAGCCTTGCGCCCGATCAGTTCGAGAAGTGGGTGATTGCGCCGAACGCCGCGATCACGGCCAAGCTCAAGGAAAGCCACCCCGACACCCCGGTGATCGGCTTCCCCAAGGGCGCGGGCGCCAAGCTCCCCGCCTATGCGCGCGAGACCGGGGTGGACGCGGTGGGGCTCGACGAGACGCTCGATCCGGTCTGGGCGCACCAGAGCCTGCCGCAAGGCATGCCGGTGCAGGGCAATTTCGATCCGCTGCTGCTCGAGGCGGGCGGCCCGGCGCTCAGCGAGCGGGTCAAGACGATCATCGCCGCCTTCGAGGATCGCCCCCACGTCTTCAACCTCGGCCACGGGATCGGGCAGTTCACCCCGATTTCGCACGTCGAGGAACTTCTCGCCGCGCTAAGAGGCTGAACCGATGCAGGAACTGCTCTCCTCGATCTACCTGTTCCTGAAGTCGGGGCACGTGATCTTCATGGTGTTCTGGCTGGCGGGGCTGTTCATGCTCCCGCGCCAGTGCATCTACATGCTCGACCACGCGCCGGGATCGCCGGGCGAGGCCAAGTGGGCCGAGCGGATGGGGAAACTCCGCAAGATCATCCTCACGCCCTCGCTGATCATCGTCTGGGTGCTGGGGCTGTCGATGGCCTACGCCGGCGGCTGGTTCGCGTCGGGCTGGCTCCATGCCAAGCTGACGCTGGTGCTGGTGATGACCGGCTATCACGGCTGGCTGGTCGGGCAGACGAAGAAGATGGCGCGCGGTGAGCGGCCGCTCTCGGAGAAGACCCTGCGCATGATCGGCGAGGTGCCGGGCGTGCTGCTGATCCTCATCGTCCTCCTGGTCTACCTCAAGCCTTTCTGAGGCGCATATTGAGCGATTGACCTCGCGTCGCAGCGCTCCTATTTCCACTCCACCTATCCGGTATCGGAGCGGCGCAACGCCCTCCAACAGGTCTGCTTTCTCCAAGCCCAGCCCCTCGTCCAACCGGGGCACCTCTTTTTCCAAGAGGCACTGACCAGCCGGCCACCCCTGACTTTCGGAAATACACAATGCATCTCAAGGATTTGAAAAGAAAGACCCCGGCCGAACTGGTCGCGATGGCGGAAGAGCTGGGGGTCGAGGGCGCCTCGACCATGCGGCGGCAGGACCTGCTCTTCTCGATCCTGCGCGAACTCGCCGAGGACGAGGAGTATGAAGAGAAGATCATGGGCATCGGCACCATCGAGGTGCTGCAGGACGGCTTCGGCTTCCTGCGCAGCCCCGAGGCGAATTACCTCGCCGGGCCGGACGATATCTACGTCTCGCCCAACCAGGTCCGCCGCTGGGGCCTGCGCACCGGCGATACGGTCGAAGGCGAGATCCGCGCGCCCCGCGACGGGGAGCGCTATTTCGCGCTGACCAGCCTCGCCAAGGTCAATTTCGACGATCCCGATGCGGTCCGCCTGCGCACCAATTTCGACAACCTCACCCCGCTCTATCCCGACCAGAAGCTCTCGCTCGACAGCCTCGATCCGACGGTCAAGGACAAGAGCGCGCGGGTGATCGACATCATCGCCCCCCAGGGCAAGGGCCAGCGTGCGCTGATCGTCGCCCCGCCGCGCACGGGTAAGACCGTGCTGCTCCAGAACATCGCCAAGGCCATCACCGACAATCACCCCGAGGTGTTCCTGATCGTCCTGCTGGTCGACGAGCGCCCCGAGGAAGTCACCGACATGCAGCGCTCTGTGAAGGGCGAGGTCATCTCCTCGACCTTCGACGAGCCCGCTGGCCGCCACGTTCAAGTTGCTGAAATGGTGATCGAGAAGGCCAAGCGCCTGGTCGAGCACAAGCATGACGTCGTCATCCTGCTCGATTCGATCACCCGCCTGGGCCGCGCCTACAACACCGTGGTGCCCTCCTCGGGCAAGGTGCTGACCGGGGGTGTCGACGCCAACGCCTTGCAGCGCCCCAAGCGCTTCTTCGGCGCCGCGCGCAATATCGAGGAGGGCGGCAGCCTTTCGATCATCGCCACCGCGCTGATCGACACCGGCAGCCGCATGGACGAAGTCATCTTCGAAGAGTTCAAGGGCACCGGCAACTCGGAAATCGTCCTCGACCGCAAGGTGGCCGACAAGCGCATCTTCCCGGCGCTGGATGTGGGCAAGTCGGGTACGCGCAAGGAAGAACTGCTGGTCGACAAGACCAAGCTCAGCAAGATGTGGGTCCTGCGCCGCATCCTGATGCAGATGGGCACCGTCGATGCGATGGAGTTCCTGCTCGACAAGATGAAGAATTCGAAGACCAACGAAGACTTCTTCGACAGCATGAATCAGTAATCGAGCGCGCCCGGCGACATGCTGTCGCAGGAGACGCGACGATCCGGCCGGCGGGGCAACGCCCCGACCGACGACGCGGGCTTCGCCCGCGTCCGGCAACAACGAACCGCCCGTCTTTTCCACAGGGAAAGGCGGGCGTTGTCGTATGCACGGTGGGGCACGCCTGTGGACAGAGACCCCAGCCTTCGCTGGGGTGACGTGGTACGGCGGGGGCGTCCCCAACCCTTATCGCCATCCACAGCTTTTCCCCCTATCGTGCCCCAAACCAACCGGGGAACCGCCCATGAAGATCAACGTCGAAGTCGATTGCACGCCGGAGGAAGCGCGTCGCGCGATGGGCCTGCCCGACTTCACGCCGGTCCATGAACGCTATGTCGCGATGCTGACCGAAACGATGGAGAAGGGGGCCAGCCCCGAACTGCTCGACCAGATGATGAAGAGCTGGGCACCGATGGGCGAGGCGGGCATGACCTTCTGGCGCAAAATGTTCGAGACGGCGGGTCGTGGCGGCTGACACCATCTTCGCGGTGTCGAGCGGGCGTCCGCCCGCCGCCATCGCCGTGCTGCGGATTTCGGGGGGCGGGGCGCTGGATGCGGCGACGCTGCTGGCAGGCCGCTTGCCGCCGCTGCGTCGGGCGGCGGTCAGGGCATTGCGCGACCCTGTGGATAAGCTGTTGCTCGACCGGGCACTGGTGCTGGTGTTTCCGGGGCCGGCGACCGCCACGGGTGAGGATCTGGTCGAACTGCACCTGCATGGCGGTCGCGCGGTGGTGGCGAGCGTCGAGCGGGCGCTGGCGGCGATGCCGGGACTGCGCGCTGCCGAGCCGGGTGAGTTCACGCGGCGGGCGCTGGCGCATGGCCGGATCGACCTGACCGAGGCGGAGGGGCTGGGCGACCTGTTGTCGGCCGAAACCGAGGCGCAGCGGCAGATGGCGCTGGCGAACAGCGACGGCCGGCTGCGGCGGGCGGTGGCGGACTGGACCGCGACGGCGACCCAATTGTCGGCGGTGGTCGAGGCGGTGCTCGATCACGCCGACGAAGACGATGTCGATGCAGCGGACGAGGTGCTGGCCGATCTGCGTGGGCGGGCAGGCGTCTTGGCCGACACGATCGGGGTGGCGCTGGCGGCGCCCCCGGTCGAACGGCTCCGCGATGGCATCCGCGTGGTGCTGGCGGGGCCGCCCAACGCTGGCAAGTCGACCCTGCTCAACGCACTGGTCGGGCGCGAGGCGGCGATCGTGTCGCCGGTGGCGGGCACGACGCGTGATGTCATCGAAATTCCGGTAACGCGCGAGGGGATGGCGTGGCTGTTCCTCGATACCGCCGGGCTGCGTAACGACAGCGACGATCCGATCGAGCGGATCGGCATCGACCGTGCGACCGGGTCGATCGCGGCGGCGGATATCGTGCTGTGGCTGGGGGACGACGCGCCGCCGGCCGCAGCGCGGGTGATCTCGCTCTACCCGCGATCGGACGTCCGCGATCCGCTGGGGGCGGACGGTCGCATTGCGGTATCGGCGGCGACCGGAGCCGGGATCGATACGGTCTGGGGCGCCCTTGGTCGCGAAGCCGCCTCGCTGCTGCCGAAGGTGGACGAGCTGGCGTTGAACCGGCGGCAGGCGCATCATGCGGGTGTCGCACAAGCTGCGCTCCAACGTGCTGCAATGCAGGACGACCCGCTGTTGTTGGCGGAGGAATTGCGCTATGCTGTACAGGCATTCGCGGCATTGACCGGGATGCGCGCGACCGAGGCGGTTCTCGACGATCTGTTCGGTCGCTTCTGTATCGGCAAATAATGTTCCACGTGGAACCTAGAACAGCATGACCTATGATGTAGTAATCGTCGGCGGCGGCCATGCCGGCACCGAAGCCGCCGCAGCCGCGGCGCGACGGGGTGCGACGACGCTGTTGATCGATTTCGATCCCGGCAAGATCGGTGCGATGTCGTGCAATCCGGCGATCGGCGGGCTGGGCAAGGGCCATATCGTTCGCGAGATCGATGCGCTCGATGGGCTCATGGGCCGCGCGGCGGATGCGGCGGCGATCCATCACCGGATGCTCAACCGGTCGAAGGGCTCGGCGGTGCAGGGGCCGCGGGTGCAGGCCGACCGCGTGCGGTATGCTGCGGCGGTTAGGTCGCTGCTGGCGCATCCGAAGCTGACGGTGCTTGGCGGCGATACCGTTGCGCTGAAGAGCAGCGGCGGTCGGGTAACGGGAGTCGAGCTGGCTGATGGCAGCCGGATCGCTGCGCGGACCGTGGTACTGGCCACCGGCACCTTCCTCGGCGGGACGATGTTCCGGGGCGAGGAGCGGTCGGTCGGCGGACGGGTCGGGGAGCGAGCGGCAACCCGATTGGGTCAGCAGCTGCGCGAGCTGTCGCTGCCGATCGCGCGGTTGAAGACCGGCACGCCGCCCCGGCTCGATGGGCGGACGATCGACTGGGCGGCGCTACCCGAACAGCCTTCGGACGCGGATGTGTGGACCATGTCGCCGCTGTCCGATCCTGCGCAACGGTTACCGCAGCTCGCCTGCGCGATCGCACGGACGACGGCCGAGACGCACGACATTATCCGAGCCGGGCTCGACCGGTCGCCGCTGTTCAGCGGATCGATCGAGGGGCGGGGGCCGCGCTATTGTCCGTCGATCGAGGACAAGGTGCATCGCTTCGGCGACCGCGACGGGCACCAGATTTTCCTCGAACCCGAAGGGCTCGACACCCATCTGGTCTATCCCAACGGTGTGTCGACCTCGCTGCCGACCGATGTGCAGCTGGCGATGCTGCGCAGCGTGGCGGGGCTCGAGCGGGTCGAGATCGTCACGCCGGGCTATGCCGTCGAGTATGACTATATCGATCCCCGCGCATTGTCGGCGACGCTGGCGCTGCGGGCGCTCGGCGGGCTGTATTTCGCCGGGCAGATCAACGGCACGACCGGCTATGAGGAAGCAGGCGGGCAGGGGCTGGTCGCCGGTGCCAACGCGGCGGGTGAGGCACTGGGTCTCGACCCGCTGATCCTGCCGCGCGAGTCGAGCTATATCGGGGTGATGATCGATGACCTTGTGCTGCAGGGCGTGTCCGAGCCTTACCGGATGATGACGGCGCGCGCCGAATATCGCCTGCGGTTGCGGTCGGACAATGCCGCGACGCGGTTGGGGGCGATCGGTGCGCAGGCCGGCCTGTTGTCGGCCGAGCGGATCGTGTTCAACACGGAGCGCGAAGAGCGACGCGCCAGCCTGGCGGCTGCGCTGTCGACGCGCCACGGCGCCAATATGCTGGCGGCGAAAGGGGCGCCGGTTACCGGGACCGATACCCGCAGCGGCGGCGAATGGTTGCTGGTGCCCGGCGTGACGCCGCAACATCTGGGCATTGATGTGCAGGACGAGGTGCTGGGCGAACTGATCGAGGATGCGCGCTACGCTCCCTATCTCGAGCGGCAGGCGGCCGAGCTGGCCGCGGCGCGCGTGGATCATGTCGTGCTACCCGCCGACTTCGCCTATGGCGCGGTCCCGGGGCTGTCGAACGAGATGGTGGAGCGATTGACCTCGGCTGCGCCGGAAACGCTCGCGGCTGCCGGTCGCATACAGGGGGTGACGCCGGCGGCGCTGGTGGCGATCCTACTGCATTATCGTGGCGGGAAGCTGGCGGCATGACCGAGCAGGACGCGCGCGACTGGCTCGAAACCCGCTTCGGGGTCGAACGTACGGCGTTGCTGGCAAGATTCGCGGATCGGATCGTTGCGGAAACCGCCCATCAAAATCTGATCGCGGCGTCGACGATCGACCATATCTGGGAACGGCATCTGTTGGACTCGGCTCAGCTGGTGCCGCTGGCCGACGCAGCGAACGAAGGCGCCTGGATCGATATCGGATCGGGCGCAGGCTTTCCCGGGATCGTCGCCGCCATCCTGACCGATCGCCCTGTCGTGCTGGTCGAACCGCGCGCGCGACGCGCCACGTTGCTGCGCGTTATGGCGGCCGATCTGGGACTGACCAATGTCGTCGTCCATCAGGCCAAGATCGAGAAGTTGCCCGCCGACTGCCCGGCGGCGATCATCACCGCGCGTGCGGTCGCGCGACTGGCCGCGTTATTTGCGATCGGCCATCGGCATAGCGACGCCGATACGATATGGGTGTTGCCGAAGGGACGTTCCACCACCGAGGAGCTGGCCGAAGCGAAGGCCGACTGGCGCGGAATGTTTCACGTGGAACATAGCATTACCGATCCGACATCGTCGATCGTGGTCGCCAGGGGAGTGCGCCAAGCATGATTTGCATTGCCATCGCGAACCAGAAGGGGGGCGTCGGCAAGACCACCACGGCGATCAACGTCGGTACGGCGCTGGCCGCCACCGGGTTGAACGTGCTGATCCTCGACCTCGATCCGCAGGGTAATGCGTCGACCGGACTCGGCATCGGTCGCAACGATCGCGAATATTCGACCTACGACCTGCTGGTCGGCGACCTGATGCTGAACGAAGCGGCGGTCGAAACCAAGGTGCCGCGCCTGTCGATCGTGCCGGCGACGGTCGACTTGTCGGGGGCGGAGATCGAGCTGATCGAGTTCGAGGCGCGCACCCATCGGCTCGACCGGGTCGTCGAGGCGAGCGGGGGGCGATGGGACGTGATCCTGATCGACTGCCCGCCATCGCTCGGGCTGCTGACCATTAACGCGATGGTAGCGAGCCATGCGCTGTTGGTGCCGCTCCAGTGCGAGTTCTTCGCGCTGGAGGGCCTGAGCCAGCTGCTGAGCACCGTCGAGCGGATTCGCGGGCGGTTCAATCCGGGGCTGTCGATCCTGGGCGTGGTGTTGACGATGTACGACCGGCGCAACCGGCTGACCGACCAGGTGTCGGACGATGTGCGCGCGGTGTTGGGGAAAGTAGTGTTCGATACGGTGATTCCGCGCAATGTCCGCCTGTCCGAGGCGCCCAGTCATGGCGTGCCGGCGCTGATCTACGATTATCGCTGTGCAGGGTCGGAAGCCTATATCGCGCTTGCCCGTGAAGTGATCGCACGGCTACCGAGCCTGGCGGAGGCGGCATGAGCGAGCAGGCGACACCGCGCCGTCCGCGCATGGGGGGCCTCGGTCGGGGGCTGAGTTCATTGCTGGGCGACCCCGAAGGCGAGGTTTCGACCGCGCGCGGATCGACCCCGCCCAGCGGCGTGCGACAACTGCCGGTAACCGCGCTGTCGCCGCTGCCGGGCCAGCCGCGGCGATTCTTCGACGAATCGGCGCTGGACGAGCTGGCGGAATCGATCTCGGCGCGCGGGGTGATCCAGCCGATCGTCGTGCGGCCGCATGGCAAGGGATATCAAATCGTCGCCGGCGAACGGCGCTGGCGGGCGGCACAGCGGGCGCGGCTGCACGAGGTACCGGTGGTCGTCCGCGACTTCACCGATGCCGAGACGATGGAAATCGCGCTGGTCGAAAATATCCAGCGACGCGACCTGACCGCGATCGAGGAGGCCGAAGGCTATCGCCGGCTGATCGACGAGTTCGGTCATACCCAGGAGGCGCTCGCCAATCTGGTCGCCAAGTCGCGCAGCCATGTCACCAATTTGCTGCGGCTGCTCGAATTGCCCAAGCCGATCCAGGACATGGTCGGCGACCAGCGGCTGAGCATGGGTCACGCCCGCGCGCTGATACACGTCCCCGGTGCCGAGACGATCGCCGAGAAGGTGGTCGCGAAGGGGCTGTCGGTACGCGATGTCGAGCGGATGGCGCGGCAGGCGCGCGAGCCCGAGGCCAAGCGGACCCGCACCCCACGCGATCCGGCGGCAGGTGCCAGCCAGGACGGCGCGAGCGACGCCGATCTGCGCGCACTCGAACGGCAGCTGGGCGACGTTCTCGGGCTGAAGGTCCAGATCAGCCATGGCGACAAGGGCGGATCGATCGCGATCGGCTATTCGACGCTCGGACAATTGGACATGGTTTGCCAAAGGTTAAGCGGCGAGCGCATCTGATACGCAAAATTTACAGGTAGGCGAGCAGGTTATGGACATGAACATGCCGATTCGCCCGCCGCTGTCCGGCGCTGCCAGCACCGGAACCGACGAACGTGCGCCGACCATCGGGGTACTGCTCGACATATCGGGCGCGTCGAGCCGGCTGCTGCTGGACATGCACGCCCTGTCCGCCTTCGCGGCGCAGCAGGGACCGGACGTCGAACCGGCCGGACAGGTCGGGTCGCTGGTCAAATTGCAGATCGGCAAGATCTGGGTAGTGGCCGGCATCCGCTCGACCCGGCTGGCGGATGACGGATCGAACCTGATCGCCGATGTCGACCTAATGGGGGAGGGCTATGAGCCCGCACCCGGGCAGGGGATGCGCGGTTTTCGCCGCGGCGTGACGCGCTATCCGCTGCCCGGATCGCCGGTCTATCCGGTCCCGCGCGACGTGCTGCGGCAAATCTATGCGACGCAGGATCGCCCCCATATCACCGTCGGCACGGTGCACATGACGCGCGACCTGCCGGCGGCGCTGTATGTCGACCCACTGCTCGGCAAGCATTTCGCGCTTGTCGGGTCGACCGGCACGGGCAAGTCGACCACCGCTGCGCTGATCCTGCACCGGATCTGCGATTACAGCCCGCACGGTCATATCGTCGTGATCGACCCGCATGGCGAATATGGGAAGGCATTCGCCGACAAGGGTGAATTGCTCGACGTATCCAATTTGCAGCTGCCCTATTGGCTGCTCAATTTTCACGAACATTGCGATATCCTGCTGACGTCGGAAGGATCCGCGCGGCAGATCGAAGCCGATATTCTCGCACGCTGCATCCTTGCGGCGAAGGCCAAGAGCCGCGCGGCACAGGATATTCCGCGCCTGACCGTCGATGCCCCGATTCCCTATCTGTTGTCCGACCTGACCGCGATCCTGCAGGCGGAAATGACGCGGATGGACCGGGGGAGCGACAACGCACCCTATCTGCGGTTGAAGGCGCGGCTGGAGGAAATTCGCTCCGACCCGCGCTATGCCTTCATGTTTTCCGGCATGCTGGTCGCGGACACGATGGCGGCGTTCCTGAAGCGCGTGTTCCGATTGCCTGCGCAGGGCAAGCCGATCTCGATCGTCGACGTATCGGCGGTGCCGTCCGAAATCACCTCGGTCGTCGTCGCCGTCCTGTCGCGGCTGGTGTTCGATTTCGCGATCTGGTCGCGGGGTGAGACGAGCAAGCCGGTGCTGCTGGTGTGCGAGGAGGCGCATCGCTACGTCCCCAACGAGCGGGCCGGATCGGGATCGTCGGCGGCGGGTATCCTCAGCCGGATCGCCAAGGAAGGCCGCAAATATGGCGTGTCGCTGGGCCTCATCACCCAGCGTCCGTCCGATCTGGCCGAGGGCGTGCTGTCGCAATGCGGCACGATCCTGACCATGCGGCTCAATAATGAACGCGATCAGGCATTCGTCCGTGCTGCGATGCCCGAAGATGCGCGCGGCTTGCTCGACGCGATTCCGGCGCTGCGCAATCGTGAGTGCATCATCGTCGGCGAAGGAGTCACGACGCCGATCCGGCTGTCGTTCGACCTGCTCGAACCGGCGCTGTGCCCCGCGTCCGCGTCGCCGTCCTTTATCGAGATGTGGCAGCAGGAAGGGGGCGAGGACGCATTGGTCGACCGTACCATCCGCCGCTGGCGAACCCAGGGTCGGTAATCCGCCATCCCGGTACCGGGATACAACCAAGCGATTTCCGCCGTTGCCGGACCGAAGTCCGTTCAAAGCAGGCGGGTCAGCGCGCCGCGACGCCCATCAGTCCGGCGACATGCCGGCGGAAGCGGACCAGTTCGTCGCCCTGCAGCTGCTGCACGGTGGCGAACGCCACCGACCGTGGATTGACCGGCACGCCGTTCTTCCAAAGCTCGTAATGCAGGTGCGGGCCGGTCGACAGACCGGTCGACCCGACATAGCCGATCACCTGCCCCTGCGACACGCGGCTGCCCGCGCGCACCACGATCCGGCTCATATGGCCATAGCCGGTGGCGAGACCGCCGCCATGGTCGAGTTTCACAAAATTGCCATAGCCGCCATGCCAGCCGGCGCTGGCCACCCGTCCGTCGGTGGTCGCCCGGATCGGGCTGCCATAGGCGGCGGCGAAGTCCATGCCCTTGTGCAGGCGACGGAAGCCCAGCACCGGATGCACACGCCAGCCGAAATTGGACGAGATGCGCGCGGCGACCGGCCACATCATCGTACCCTTGCGCTCGCCCACGCCCTTGGGATCGAGCCATTCGGTACGGCTGCCATCCTGCCAGCGGACCAGGCGCACGTCGCGGCGTCCTGAAAGACCGGCATAGAGCAGTTGGCCCAGCTGGACTTCGCCGGTGGCGGCGCGGGCCTGTTCGACGATCAGGTCGAACGAATCATCCTGTCCGACCTGCCCCATCGGCACGAGTCCGGAGACGGTGCGGATATAGGATTCGACCGCCTTGGCCGGGGCCCCGGCGGCGCGGGCGGCGCGGTACAGGCTGGCGCCGACCCGGCCGCGGATGCGCAGCGGCGTATGGTCGATCGCGATCGGTCGGGCATCGAGCCGTAGCGTACCGCCTTCGCGGACGATTTCGAGCGCGAGGTCGAACCTGGCGCGGAAAGCGAGATGTTCGAGCGGTCGCGGCTGGGACGGGCTGTCACGCCGGCCGAGCGTAATGTCGAGCCGGGTGCCGGGTGTCAGTTCGGCCGGATCGACCCGGCCTGCGACGAGCGCCGCCGCCTCGCGCGCTTCGTTGGCACCGACTCCGGTACGTTCGAGCGCGCTGGCGATGCCGCCACCCAGCGTTGCGGTCGCCTCGACGATCGGCCGTTCAGGGGTGTTGGCGAGCGGCACGACGCGCGACGTGGCGGCGAGCCGCATGCCGCTGGTGCCGCCCAGCGCGCTTGCACCGAAAGACAGGCTGCGCGCCTCGTCCAGCGCGCTGCCGTCGAGCGGCGCGGGAACGGTGCTGAGGATCGGCCGGTTCCAGGACGGTGCCAATGCCCAGACGGCGGCGCATAATGCGGTGCAGGTCGCCAGGCCCCGCCACCAGTCGCGCGATCCGATTGCGGCGCCCAAATCCGGGGTCCAGCCAAACGATTCGATACGGCCGCGCCATTCGGCGGTGCGGGCTGGTGCGGACAGGACCGGGGCACGCCCGAAGCGCAATGCGCTGGTGCCGCCCGCCAGTTCCAGTCCATGATCGGTGCGCAGGAACACACCCAGCCCCCAGAGACGGCCGCCCGACCCGGCCCGGTCTGCTTCCCCTGTGAAGCCAAAACTTTAAAGTCAAATGAACCACGGCGGCCTCAGATTCGGCTGCGACGGAGCGTGGCCATGCTGCGACCGGACGAAAGCTTTGCGGGAACCCGCGAAACCCGTTGCACCGGCGCCTGCGACCCCCGATGTTGTGCGAGATGAGCCAGTTCGCGCGTAGCCCGGTCACGGCAGTGCTGGGGCCGACCAATACCGGCAAGACCTATCTCGCGATCGAGCGGATGTGCGGTCATGCCTCGGGAATGATCGGTTTCCCGCTTCGGTTGCTGGCGCGCGAGAATTACGACCGCGTCGTCGCGATGAAAGGCGTGGAGAATGTCGCACTGGTGACCGGAGAGGAGCGCATCGTCCCGCCCAAGGCGCGCTGGTTCCTGTGTACCGCCGAATCGATGCCGCTGGAGCGGGAGACGGCGTTCGTCGCGCTGGACGAGGCGCAGCTGGGCGCCGATCCGGAACGCGGCCATGTCTTTACCGATCGGCTGCTGCGCGCACGGGGGCGGGAGGAGACGATGATCCTCGGATCCGATTCGCTGAAACCGATGGTCCGCGCGCTGGTGAAGGATGCCGAGATCATCTCGCGTCCGCGCTTCTCGACGCTCAGCTATGCCGGCGCGCGCAAGCTGTCGCGCCTGCCGCGCCGGTCGGCGATCGTCGCCTTCTCGTCCGAAGAGGTTTATGCCGTGGCGGAGGCGATCCGCCGGATGCGCGGCGGTGCGGCGGTGGTGATGGGTGCGCTGTCCCCACGCACCCGCAATGCACAGGTCGCGATGTTCCAGTCGGGTGAGGTCGATTATCTGGTCGCGACCGACGCGATCGGGATGGGGCTGAACCTCGACGTCGCGCATGTCGCCTTTGCCAGCCTGCGCAAGTTCGACGGGCGGCGGCAACGGCGGCTGACCATCGCCGAGATGGCGCAGATCGCCGGGCGCGCCGGGCGGCACCACCGCGACGGCACCTTCGGCGCGCTGGTCGAGGAAGGGCCGAACGCCTTTACGCCGGAGGAAGTGCTGGCGATCGAGGGGCATCATGTGCCGCCGCTGGAACGGCTCTACTGGCGCAGCGGCGAGCCGGACTTCTCCAGCATCGACGCGCTGATCGACAGCCTCGAAGCGCGACCGAACCATCCGGTGCTGACCGCCGCGCCGGAAGCGATCGACCTGATCGTGCTGAAACGGCTGGCCGAGGAGGATTGGGTCCGCGCCCGCACGCGATCCCCGGCGATGGTCCGGCGGCTCTGGTCCGCGTGCGGCCTGCCCGATTTCCGCAAGCTCGGCCCCGACCCGCATAGTCGTTTCGTCGGGCGAATCTTCGGTCATCTGAGCGAAGGGGCGGGGCATATCCCGCACCAATGGTTCGCGGACGAACTGCAGCGGCTCGACCAGATGAACGGCGATGTTGAGACGATCGCCGGGCGAATCGCGGCGGCACGCAGCTGGGCCTATATTGCCCACCGCGCCGACTGGCTGCTCGACCCCGAACATTGGGCGGCGCGGACGCGCGGCGTCGAGGAGAAGCTGTCCGACGCGCTCCATGACCGGTTGCGGCAGCGTTTCGTCGATCAGCGGACGACGGTGTTGTTGCGGCGGATCGGTGCCGGTGCCGCCGACCTGCCGGTCGATGTCGCGGCGGACGGATCGGTCAGCGTCGATGGCCATGCGCTGGGCCGGCTGACCGGCTTCCGGTTCGAAGTATCGTCCGACACGCGCGTCGCCGACAAGAGGCTGTTGATCGCCGCCGCTGAAAAGGGGCTGGCCGGCGAACTGCGCAAGCGCGGCGCCGAACTGGTCGCGGCGACGGACGCCGAATTGTCGCTCTCAGCCGAACCGGGGGCGGTGCCCGAACTGACGTGGAACGGGCTGACCGTCGCGACCTTGACCGGCGGCACGACGCTCGACCGGCCGGTGGTGACGCTGGACCGTAGCCTCTACGTGCTCGACCGCACGGCGCAGGGGCAGGTGCGCGACCGGTTGGCAGCCTGGGTGCAAAGCGATGTCGCGCGCCGGGCACCGACGCTCGGCGCGCTGGCAGCCCTTGCGCGTGATCCGGCGGCCAGCGGATCGCTGCGCGCGGTCGCGGCGGCGCTGACCGAGGTCGGCGGCATTGCCCCGCGCGACGGGTTCGATGTGATGCTGGCGCCGCTCGACGGCGACGACCGGCGGCGGCTGCGCAAGGCAGGGGTGTTGATCGGCGCGCTCGACCTGTTCGATGCGCGCCTTTTCAAACCGGCGGCGGCCCGGTGGCGCGCTGCGCTGCTGGCGGCACGTGACGGGCATCCGGTCGAGCCGCTGGCGCCGACCGGGGCGACGGTGCTGCCGGTCGGGCAGGGGGCGTGGGGCTTCCGTCGCTTCGGTCCGCAGGCGGTACGCGTCGACCTGATCGAACGGCTGGCCCAGGCGGCACATGACGCGCGCAAGGGGCATGCGCCGTTCGCCCCCGATCCGGCGCTGGCGGTATCGATGGGGCTGAAGCCGGAAACGATCGTACGGCTGATGGCGAAGCTGGGCTTCCGGCCGAGCGCGCCAGCGGGCGATGTGCCCCAATGGCGCTGGGCACCCGCGCGCCGCCGGGCACCGACGCCGACCCCGCGTCCGGTCGCGCGACCGGGCAATGCCTTTGCCGCGCTCGCTGAACTGGGGTTCGACCGCTGATGGCGGCACGCGCGCCGGAACCGGTGCCGCACATGCGGCTCGACATGTTCCTGTGGTATGCCCGATTCGCCAAGACGCGCAGCGCGGCGCAGGCGATCGCCGAACGCGGTACGCTGCGCCTCGATGGCCGTAGGATCGAGCGCGCGCATTGTCCGGTACGCGTCGGGATGGTCATCGCCTTTCCACAAGATGCCCGCGTGTATATCCTGCGGGTCGAGGCGTTGCCGATCCGACGCGGGCCGCCCGCCGAAGCGCGTACGCTCTACACCCTGCTGGAACCGACAGGGTCCGGCCCCGTTGACGGGGGCGACGACCCGGCATAACGCGGTCGCGATACGATTTCTCGGAGTTTGGACGGACCCATGACCTACGTCGTCACCGACGCCTGCATCCGCTGCAAATATATGGACTGCGTCGAGGTGTGTCCGGTCGATTGCTTCTATGAAGGCGAGAATATGCTCGTCATCAACCCGAGCGAATGCATCGATTGCGGTGTGTGCGAGCCGGAATGCCCCGCCGAAGCGATCCTGCCCGATACCGAAAGCGGGCTGGAGCAGTGGCTGGAGCTGAACAACACCTATTCGGCGCAGTGGCCCAACGTGACCCGCAACGCCAACCAGACCCCGCCCGATGCCGATCAGTGGAAGGGCGTCGAGAACAAGATCGAGCATTTCTCGGCCGAGCCTGGCGCGGGCGACTGACGCCAGCCACCATGTTCCACGTGAAACCGAGGCCGGGCCGCAGCAGCGGTTCCGGCCCTTCGGCTTTGCGCTGGTAATTTTGTTGCAACGTTGCTATAATCACACGTGACGGCGGCAGTTTCATGCCCCGCCCGGAGACCACCTTTAGCAACGTCCCGTGTCGCCCGACCTGCCGCCGCCCGATCCAGCGTTGGCAGTAAGCGATGCTTTCGGGACGACGACCACGGAAAGGTTACCAATGGCTGCCAAGGCATTGTCCTTCGATGTCGGCGATTATGTCGTGTACCCCAAGCACGGCGTCGGCCGTGTGATCGAACTCCAGCGTAGCGAAATCGCTGGCATGCAACTCGAACTCTATGTGCTCCGCTTCGAAAAGGAACGCATGACGCTGCGCGTTCCGACCAACAAGGCGGAAAGCGTCGGCATGCGCAAGCTGTCGTCGGACAAGACGATGCGCGAAGCGATGGAAACGCTGAAGGGAAAGCCCAAGGTCAAGCGGACCATGTGGTCGCGTCGCGCGCAGGAATATGAAGCGAAGATCAATTCGGGCGACCTGGTGTCGATTGCCGAAGTGGTCCGCGACCTGTTCCGTGCCGACGACCAGCCCGAGCAGAGCTATTCCGAACGCCAGATCTTCGAAGCCGCGGCTAGCCGTCTGGCGCGCGAACTGGCGGCGATGGAGCAGGTCGACGAGCCGAAGGCGCTGGAGCGGATCATCGAAATCCTGCGGGATGCTGCGGCGATCTATAACAAGGAAAAGACCGCCGCCTGATCGGCGCGCGATCCGAACCGAACGAAAAAGGGCGGCCGGCAACGGTCGCCCTTTTTCGTTGGTGATGGCGGGGGCCACCGGGACGGTCGATCCGCTCGACCCTCCAGACGATCCGCACCAGCGATGCTACGGAGCTACGCCGCGCTGCCGGACGCCGGACAGCGCGGCGGCGGCGTCAGGCCGGTTCGCGCTCCAGCGTCGGATAGTCGATATAGCCTTCCGGCCCGTGCGAATACCACGTCGCCATGTCGTCCTTGTTGAGCGGCGCGTCGCGCTCCAACCGGGCCGGCAGGTCGGGATTGGCGAGGAACGGACGGCCAAAGGCGATGGCATCGGCGATCCCGCTATCGAGTTCGGCCTGCGCCCGCGCGCCATCATAATCCTGGTTCAGCACCAGCGGGCCGGCAAAGACCTTGCGGATTTCGGGCGAGACGCGCGGCTGGGTCGCGCTGCCGAAGGTGCCGTCGGGGCCAGGTTCGCGCAGTTCGAGGAAGGCGATACCCTTGTCCGACAGCAGCTTTGCGGCAGGCACGAACACCGACACCGGATCGCTGTCAACCACACCCTGCGTGTCGCCATTGGGCGAGAAGCGGACCGCGGTCCGGCCGGCGCCGACCTCGGCGATCAGCCGGTCGACGACTTCGCCGAGCAGGCGGATGCGATTTTCCGGGCTGCCGCCATAGGCGTCGTCGCGATGGTTGGCCCCGTCGCGCAGGAACTGGTCGATCAGATAGCCATTGGCGGCGTGCAGCTGGACGCCGTCGAACCCCGCCGCCTTGGCATTGCGCGCCGCACGCGAATAATCGTCGAGCACGCGCGCGATATCGTCCAGCGTTGCAGAGCGCGCCTGTTCATAGGGTTTCTTGCCGTCATAGGTATGCGCCTTGCCCGGCGCCGTGGTCGCCGAGGAGGACAGGGGTGCGGCACCGTCCAGGAAATCGGGATGGACCACCCGGCCCATGTGCCACAACTGGGTCACGATGCGGCCGCCGGCGGCATGGACGGCGTCGGTGATCGGCTTCCACGCCTCGACCTGTTCGTCGGTCCACAGCCCCGGCGCGAACGGCCAGCCCAGCCCTTCGCGACTGATCCCGGTGCCTTCGGAAATCAGCAGGCCGGCGGACGCGCGCTGGGCATAATAGTCGGCCATGATCGCGGTCGGCACATGCTCACGCGTGCCGCGGCCCCGGGTCAGCGGCGCCATCAGCACCCGGTTCGGCGCCTGGATATCGCCCAACGCGATAGGATCGAAGAGACTGGGCATAAACGAAAACTCCCGAAAGCTGCACAAAGGCAGGCGACGTCGCACAGATAGGGCGGTAGGGGGCGGCATGCAGCCGGCCCCGCCTGAAACAAATGCTATGTCGCCCCCAAGAACGCCGAGCGGCGCGATTGTTGCCGTGGTCTGCGCGAACATCGCCCTCGCATTCGGCCCTTGGTTCGTACGCATGGCCGATACCGGACCAGTGGCGGCGGCGTTCTGGCGGATCGCGCTGGCATTGCCGGTGCTGCTGGCGATGGCGGGATGGAGCGACCGCCGGGCATTGCTGCCGACGCGCGCGCTGCTGGTGCCGTTGCTGATCGGCGGGGTGGCCTTCGCGATCGATCTGGGGTCGTGGCATATCGGCATTCGCCGCACGACCATGGCCAATGCCACGCTGTTCGGGAATTGCGCGGTACTGATCTTTCCGATCTACGGCTTCATCGCGATGCGGCGCTGGCCGACCCGGGCGCAGGGGCTGGCGCTGCTGCTGGCGGCGGTCGGGGGCCTGTTGCTGCTGGGCCGGTCGGCGGAATTGTCGTCGCGCCATCTGGCCGGCGATCTGTTCTGCCTGCTCGCCGGGGTGCTTTACGCGGTCTATTTCATCGTGATGCGCGGCGTGCGGCGGACGATGGCGCCGCTGCCCGCGCTGGCGCTGTCGAGTGTCGCCAGCGTGCTGCCGTTGCTGGCGTTCGCACTGGCGCTGGGCGAGCCGATCATGCCGCAGCACTGGACCCCGCTGATCGCGCTGGCGCTGATCAGCCAGATCGCAGGGCAGGGGCTGATGATCTACGCGCTGGGCCATCTCAGCCCGCTGGTCGTCGGCCTCGCCCTGCTGGTGCAGCCGGTGGTCGGCGCGACGATCGGCTGGCTGGCCTATGGCGAGCGGCTGGGGCCGATGGATGCGGTCGGCGCAGTGCTGGTGGCGGCGGCGCTGGTGATCGTCAGCGCACGCCGCTCAGCCGACAGATAGCTCAGGCGATTCCGGCACGACCCAGGTCGACCAACGCCTCGCCGAATCGGGCGATGTCGCCGGGGGCAAAGCCGGCGATGTTGATCCGGCCCGATCCCGCCATGTAGATGCCGTGGGTCGCGCGCAGCCATTCGATCTGCGCCGGGGTCAGCGGCAGCGTCGCGAACATGCCCTTGCCCTGCGCCAGTGGGGCGAGATCGACCGACCCCACCTGTCCCAGCGCCGCCAGCTCGCCGCGCAGCCCCTGCAACCGGGTACGCAGCGCATCCAGTTCGCCGCGCCAGTCGGCGGCGAGCTGCTCATTTTCCAATACGATCCGCACCGCTGCCGCACCATGGTCGGGCGGCATCGACCAGTTGGCGCGGGCCAGCGCCAGCAGGTTCGACAGCACGATGTCGCGCGCTTGCGGCTCGGGCGTGGTCGCCCACAGCGCGCCGGTGCGTTCGCGGTACAGCCCGAAATTCTTGTCGCACGAATAGGCGACGACCGCGAACGGCACCGCGTCCAGCACCATGCGCGTGCCGGCGGCATCGGCCTCCATGCCGTCGCCCAGCCCCTGATAGGCAAGGTCGATGAACGGCACGAGCCGGCTGTCCGCGACCGCATCGGCGATCGCGCGCCATTCCTCCGCCGTCGGATCGATCCCGGTCGGATTGTGGCAGCAACCGTGCAGCAGGATCGCGTCGCCCGCCTCCGCCTGCCCGATTGCCGCGCGAAGTGCGGGCAGGTCGATACGTTGCGCGCCCATGTCGAACATCGCGTGCGGCACCACGACGATGCCGGCGGCGGCAAAGACCGGAGCGTGGTTGGCCCAGCTCGGCTGGCCGACCAGGATGCGGCGCACCCCGGCCTTGGCCAGCAGCTCGGCGCCCAGCCGCAGCGCGCCGGTGCCGCCCGGCGTCTGCAATCCGCAGCGGCGCTCCGCCGGGAAACCCCGTCCGAACACCAGCGGTTCGAGCAGCGCCACGAACCCCTTGTCGCCCTCCGGCCCCAGATAGGCCTTGCTGTCCTGCGTCGCGATCAGGCGCATTTCGGCCTGCTTCACCGCCTGCATCACCGGGGTATGGCCGTGATCGTCGCGGAACACGCCGACGCCCAGGTCGATCTTGTGCGCTCGGGGGTCGGCACGGAACGCCCCGATCAGGCGAAGCAGCGAGTCGGCGGGCTGGGCGACCAGCGAACGGAACGGCATGAAAACTCCCGAAGACGGCGTGGATGCCGCCTATAGGCCGATCGAATGCCTAAGCGGCAGGGGTAAAATCCCATCTCCGGGCAAGGAATGCGCCGCCGTGGCGCGTCGATCACATGTCGGCGAGATAGCGTTCCACATCGTCGCTGCCGCCGATGCGCTGGCCATCGATGAACACTTGCGGGGTGGTGTCGACGCCGTGCTTCGCCTTGAACGCGTCGACTTCCTCGCGGCTGCGCAGGATGCGGTCGTCGACGGTGAAGCCGGCCGATTGCAGCAGCTGCTTGGCCTTTACCCCGAACGGGCAGATGTGGTCGGGCAGGACCATGCGATACAGCGTCGCTTCGCGGGTGTCGGCCATGACGGTTCCTTCTGATGCATGTACGTCGCCATAGCGTGTCGGATGCGCACGGGTTCCGCCGTTGCCGTTTCGCCCTGCGCGTCCTAGCTAAGGTCCATGACCGAAGACGCGATCGCACCGCTGGCACCTGCCGACCTGACGCTCGACGAACTGCGCGCCGCGCTCGCGCCGCTGGTCGCGGCCAATGCCGCGTTCGACGGGTGGAGCGACAAGGCGGTTGAGGCGGCGGCGCGGACCTTCGGCGCCGATGCCGATGTTGCCCGGCTGGCCTATGGCGGCAGCGCGGTCGAGATGATCGATGCCTGGTTCGGCGAGATCGACCGCCGCATGATGGAAGCGGTCAGCGCCGACGCTCTGGCTGCGATGAAGATTCGCGAAAGGATCACGGCGCTGGTCGAGGCGCGGCTGGCGGCGGTCGCGGGCGAGCGGGAAGCGCTGCGCCGTGCGCTGGCGATCCTCGCCATGCCGCGAAATGTCGCGCGCGCGACGAAGCTCGGCTGGCGGACGGTCGACCTGATGTGGCGCTTGGCCGGCGACAAGGCGACCGATTACAACCATTATACCAAGCGGGCGATGCTGGGCGCGGTCTATGGCGCGACGATCGCGGTGTTCCTCGACGACGAAAGCGGCGGCCATGCCGATACCCGCGCGTTCCTGGCGCGGCGGATCGACGGGATCATGCGGTTCGAGAAGATGAAGGGCCGCATCCTGTCGTCGCGCGATCCCGAACGGCGGTTGAGTCTGTCGCGCTTCATCGGGCGGCTGCGCTACCCGGCGGTCTAAACGCCTGCCGCGACGGGCGAAGAATCCGCTTCCCTTGGCGGCTGCTTATTGCTAATCAGTCGCAATGTTGTCGCCCAACCTGCCTCTTTCCCAGCTGCCCCGCACCTGCGGGGCAACGGTCGCATCGGTCGATTGGGAGGGCATGTCGCCGGCGGAGGCGCGACGCCTGCGCGAATTCGGCCTCGACGAAGGGGTCGATATCGAACTGCTCCATCGTGCGATGCTGGCGGGCGGGCCGCTGGCCTGTCGGATCGGACGGATGACGGTGGCGCTGCGCGCGCATGTCGCTGGCGCGATCCGCGTCGCACCGCTGGCGGGCTGAACGGCACCTCTCACGTGAACCCTGCACCTCTGGTCGCGCTGGTCGGCAATCCCAATGCCGGCAAGACGGCGCTGTTCAACGCGCTAACCGGCGCGCGGCAGAAGGTCGGCAATTATCCCGGCGTCACCGTGGAGCGCCATTCGGGGCGCCTTGCCTTGGACGACGGACGCCCGATCGAACTGGTCGACCTTCCGGGCACCTACAGCCTCGATCCCTCCAGCCCCGACGAAGCGGTCACCCGCGACGTGGTGCTGGGGCGGCAGGCGGGCGAGCGGGTGCCCGACGCGCTGATCGTCGTCGCCGACGCCACCAATCTCGACAATCATCTGCGCTTCGTCCTCCAGCTGAAATCGCTGGGGCGGCCGATGGTGCTGGCGCTCAACATGATCGACATGGCGACGCGCGACGGGTTGAAGATCGACCTCGCCGCGCTGTCCGCCGAACTCGGCCTGCCGGTGGTCGCGACCGTCGCGGTGCGCAAGCGCGGGCTGGACGAACTGCGTGCGGCGCTGGCCGGCATCCTCGCGTCGGCACCGCGCACCGCGCCGGTCGAGTCGGTCGATGCCGATATCCGCCATTTTCAGCGCGAGGCACGTCGCATCTCGCGCGCCGCGACCGCCGAACAGCCGCGGATGCGCGCCGTCACGCGGGGCATTGACCGCGTCGCGCTGCATCCGGTGGTCGGCCCGATCCTGCTGCTCGCCATCCTGTTCGTCATGTTCCAGGCGGTGTTCAGCTGGTCCGAAGCACCGATCGGCTGGATCGAGGGGTTGCAGGGCTGGCTGGCCGATACCGCCGTCGCCAACCTGCCCGACAATTTCCTGCGTTCGCTGCTGGTCGAAGGGATCATCAACGGTGTCGGATCGGTGGTGGTGTTCCTGCCGCAGATCCTGATCCTGTTCGTGTTCATCCTGCTGCTCGAAGCATCGGGCTATATGGTGCGCGCCGCGTTCCTGATGGACCGGTTGATGAGCGGGGTCGGCCTGTCCGGCCGCGCGTTCATCCCGCTGCTGTCGTCCTTCGCCTGCGCCATTCCCGGCATCATGGCGACGCGGTCGATCGATGATCCGAAGGAGCGGCTGACCACGATCCTGATCGCGCCGCTGATGACCTGTTCGGCGCGCCTGCCGGTCTATGCGGTGATCATCGGCGCGTTCATCCCGGCGCGGCAGGTACTGCCGGGGGTGGGCCTGCAAGGGTTGGTGCTGCTGGTGCTGTACCTGACCGGCATCCTGGGCGCCGTGATCGCCGCGTTCGTGCTGCGCCGGACCGCGACCAAGGGGGTAGGCGGCGGCTTCCTGATGGAGATGCCGCGCTATCAGCTGCCTTCGATCCGCGACATCGCCATCGGCCTGTGGCAGCGCGCCTATGTCTTCCTGCGCCGCGCGGGCACGATCATCCTGCAGGTGACCGTCGCGCTGTGGCTGCTCACATCCTATCCGGTTGCGCCGGCGGGCGTGAAGCAGTCGGAATATTCGATCGCCGGGCGGATCGCATCGGGGCTGGAGGTCGTGCTGCGGCCGATCGGCTTCAACCATGAAATGTCGCTGGCGGTGATCCCGGCGATGGCGGCGCGCGAAGTCGCGGTGTCGGCGCTGCAGACCGTCTATGCGATCGACGCGGCGGACGAGGAACAGGGCGCGCAGGAACTGGGCGGGCGGCTGGCCGGGCGCTGGAGCCTCGCCACCGCGCTCGCCTTCCTCGCGTGGTTCGTGTTCGCGCCGCAATGCCTGTCGACCATCGCGGTCGCGCGGCGCGAGACCAATGGCTGGAAATGGCCTTTGGTGATGATCGGCTATCTCTTCGCGCTGGCCTATATCGCGGCGGGTGCGACCTATTGGACGGCGGTCGCCTTCGGGCTGGGGTAGGGCTTCGTCACTCCCGCGAAGGCGGGAGTCCATACACGCTCAGGTAGCGCCGGTATCAGGACCGTCAGCGGCACGGGATTCCCGCCTTCGCGGGAATGACGAGCGTTGCCCGACCGCCGCTAGTCGTCCAGCTTCGCCCCATCGAGCAATGCCTTCCGCCGCGCCTCCTCGCTTTCCTCGACCGCCTTCTCCGCCTTGGTCCGGCCGAACTTGCGGCGGTTGGCGTCCGCCTCCTGCGCCCTGGCGACCTTGTCGCGGCCTTTACGGAACCGGTTGAGGTTGATGACGTCGCCCATCGCGGTACGATGAACCGTGCCCCCCGCTTCGGCAAGTACTGGCGTCGCGCAGCCCGGTGGCATAGGAAGCCGGGCTATACTTTTCTCGGAGAACTGCGCCATGGCCGGCAGCGTCAATAAAGTCATCCTCGTGGGCAATCTGGGCCGCGACCCGGAATCGCGGTCGTTCCAGAATGGCGGCAAGGTCGTGAACCTGCGCATCGCGACGTCGGAATCGTGGAAGGACCGCAATTCGGGCGAGCGCAAGGAAAAGACCGAATGGCATTCGGTCGCGATCTTCAACGAAGGGCTGGCCAACGTCGCCGAGCGTTTCCTGCGCAAGGGCTCGAAGGTCTATATCGAAGGCCAGCTCCAGACGCGGAAGTGGCAGGACCAGAACGGCCAGGACAAGTACAGCACCGAAATCGTGCTGCAGGGCTTCAACAGCGTGCTGACGATGCTCGACGGTCCCGGCGGCGGCCAGGGCGGCGGCGGTGGCAACCGCGGCGGTGGCGACTTCGGTGGCGGCGATGACTTCGGCGGCGGTTCGGGCGGCGGCTATGGCGGCGGCGGATCGCGCGGCGGCGGCAGCGGCGGCGGGTTCAATTCCGGCGGCAACAAGGGCGGCAATTTCGGCGGCGGCGGCTTCGGCGACGATCTGGACGACGACGTACCGTTCTGATCGCGGACAGCGGTACGACGAGAGCGGCCCGCCATTATTTTCGTCACCCCGGACCTGTTCCGGGGTCCACGGCGCGGCCAAGCGGTGCGGATCGAGCCTCTATCCATAGCGTTCGCGGCGTGGTGGACCCCGGAACAGGTCCGGGGTGACGATAGGCGCGTGAATGTCGATCCACTTGGCCTCAGCGGCGGTGTCGGGCGACGCGACCCTGTGGATAACTCTGTCGACGAGCCGGCGAACTCACATGCGAGGACCGGCGACCGCCGCCTTGGGCTTGGCTGCCGGTGCTTCCTCGATCACCTTCAGCAGCGCCGGGGTCCGCGTGTCGCGCTTGGCATAGTCGCGCGCCGACATGCCGGCGATGACGTCGGCCTGGTCGGGGTTGGCACCGGCGGCGATCAGCGTGCGCACCATGTCGAGGTTGCGCAGCTGTACCGCGCGGATCAGCGGGGTTTCGCCGCTGCTGTTGCCGAGATTCAGGTTCGCCTTCCGCGCCGCCAGCGCGTTGATCGCCTCGACCGACCCCGATTCCACCGCCAGCAGCGCGGGCGTGTTGCCGCGATTGTCCTGCAGGTTCGGGTTCGCGCCCTTCGCCAGCAGGAAGCGCAGATAGGTCAGGTTGCCGCTCTTCGCGACGATGTGCAGCGCGCCTTCGCCGGTGGTGCGGTCCTTGGTGTTGATGATCGTCTGTCCGGGCTGCCCCAGAATGTCGTTCACCTTGTTCCCGTCCTCGTCGCGGATCGCCTTCAGGAAGACATAGCCCGGCGACATCTGCTGCGCGTGCGCGGCGGCGGGCAGCATCAGCGCGGCGGCGAGGGCGAGGCGGATGGCGGACATGGGAACAGGCTCCACTGGGACGTTACGCGACTTGCAAGCCGTCGCCTATCAGATCATGGCTGGCAACACCATGAACAGCATCCTGCGTACCGTGATTCCGGCGCTCGCGCTGGCCCTTGCCGCCTGTGGAGGCGCGCCCGAGCCGGCTGCCACCCCGCCGCTGGCCGGCGCGCGGATCGGCGGGCCGTTCGTGCTGACCGATTCCACGGGCAAGGTCGTGCGCGATACCGATTTCGCCGGCAAGTGGCGGATCATGTATTTCGGTTACACCTATTGCCCCGATGTCTGCCCGGTCGATGTGCAGAATATCGCGGCGGGCGTGAAGGCGTTCGAGAGCGAGGAGCCGGAATTGGGCGCGAAGGTCGTGCCGATCTTCGTGACGGTCGATCCCGAACGCGACAGGCCTGCGGTGGTCGGCAAGTTCGTCTCCGCCTTCCACCCGCGCATGGTCGGGCTGACCGGCAGTGCGCAGGCGATCGCCGATGCCGCGCGCGCCTATGGCGTGACCTATGCCAAGCAGCAGTCGCCCGGCGCCACCGAATATCTGATGGACCATAGCCGCACCGCGATCCTGATGGACCCCAAAGGCCAGCCGGTCGCGCTGCTGCCGCAGGACGAAGGCGGCGATGCGGTCGCCGCCGAACTGAAGAAATGGGTCCGGTGAGCAGCGGACGCTTCTGGGAAGACCTGCCGCTGGCGGCACTCGACCGGGCGCAGTGGGAGGCGCTGTGCGACGGCTGCGGCAAATGCTGCCTACACAAGCTGGAGGACGAGGATACGGGCGAGATCCATGCGACCAACGTCGCGTGCAAGCTGCTCGACCGCCGCATGGGCCAGTGCAGCGACTATCGCCACCGCCATGCATATGTTCCCGAATGCGTGAGACTGAACGCCCGCAATGTCGGCGACATCGAATGGCTGCCCTCCACCTGCGCCTATCGGTTGCGCAATGAAGGGAAGCCCTTGCCCGACTGGCATTATCTCAACAGCGGGGACCGGGAGAGCGTCCATGCCGCCGGCCAGTCGACGCGCGGCTGGACCGTGTCGGAGAATGACGTCGGCGACCTCGAACATCACCTGACCGACCGGACGCTGTGATCGACGGGGTCGAGGTCGTCCGCCACCCCCGCGCGCGGGTCGCGCGGCTGTCGGTCGATCCGGCCACCGGGCGGGTGCGCCTGACCGTGCCGAAGCGGATGGCGCTGGCCAAGGCGGTCGCCTGGGCGGGGGAGAAGGCCGACTGGATCGCGGCGCAGCGCGCGAAACTGCCGCAGGGGCGCCCGTTCGTCGATGGCGCGGTGGTGCCGGTGGCGGATCGCGCGGTGCGGCTGTTGTGGCGGGAAGGGGCGTCGCGGACGGTTGCGCTTACTCCCGCCGCCGACCGTACCCCCGCGAAGGCGGGGGTCCAGAGCCAAGCAGTGCGACCGTCAGCGATCGACGCCCTGGATCCCCGCCTGCGCGGGGATACGGAAGCCGATGGGGAACTCACCTGCGGCGGCCCGTCCGACCAATTCCCGACCCGCATCGAACGCTGGCTGAAACGCGAAGCGCTGCGCCTCCTCACCGAAGACACCGCCCATTACGCCGCAAAAGCCGGCGTCACCGTCGCCAAAGTCGCGATCGGCGATCCCAAGGCGCGTTGGGGCAGTTGCAGCGGCGACGGCACGATCCGCTACAGCTGGCGGCTGTTGCTCGCCCCCGGCTTCGTCCGTCGGGCTACCGTCGCGCATGAGGTCGCCCACCGTGTCCACATGCACCACGGCCCCGATTTTCACGCGCTGGTCGACGCGCTGTTCGAGGGTAACCCGAACGATGCCCGCCGCTGGCTGCGCACGCACGGTGCGGGGCTTCACTGGTACGGACGGGCGTCCTCGTCCGGGTAACGGTCGGCCGGCGGAGGCTGGCGACGGTCCGGTGCCGGACGGCGCGGCGGTGGCGGCTGGTCGCCGCGCGGGTTCCTGCCCAGCGCCCGGTCGATCCATTCCTGGTCGAGTTGTTCGTCGGGTACGCGCTGCTGCGGCGGCAACGGTGCGTTGCCATCTTCGACCGGCGGATCGGGCTGGGTTGCGCCCGGCTGCTCGACCGGATTGCCGTCGGGATCGACATAGACCCGGTCGTCCGGCGCACCATAATAGCTCTCGGCGTCCGGCTCCTCCTGCCATTCGGGCAGCGTCACCTTGGTATTGAACTCCTCGACCGGGCGGCTGGCCACCGCCTGCCGCATGAACGCGGCAAAGGCGCGGGCAGGGGCGGTGCCGCCCTGCAGCCCGGCGACCGCCTTCGCATCGTCGCGACCCATCCATACGCCGGTGGTGATGCCCGACGAGAATCCCATGAACCAGCCGTCCTTGTACGACGTGGTCGTGCCGGTCTTGCCCGCCACCGGGCGCCCGATCTGCGCCGCGCGGCCGGTGCCGGTGTTGACCGCGGTCTGGAGCAGGTCGGTCATCTGCTGCGCGACATAGGGGGCGACGAGGACGCGGGAGCTGTCGACCTGGTGTTGGTAAATCAGTTGCCCGTTGGCGGTGACGCGGGTGATGCCATAGGGCACCACCGCCGTGCCCCCGCTCGCGACCGACGCATAGGCGCGGGTCAGGTCGATCAGCCGCACGTCCGACGTGCCCAGCACCATCGCCGGCTGGGTATTGATCGGCGTGGTGATGCCGAATCGGCGCGCCATGTCGGCGACGGTCGCGAAGCCGACCTCCTGCCCCAGCCGCGCCGACACGGTGTTGAGCGAATAGGCGAAGGCGGTGCGCAGCGACACCTGTCCGCTGAACCGGCGCGAGGCGTTGCGTGGGGTCCAGCCGTCGATGGTGATCGGCGCGTCGTTGACCTGGCTGTCGGGGTTCATGCCGGCTTCCAGCGCGGCCAGATAGACGAACAGCTTCCACGCCGACCCCGGCTGGCGCGTCGCCTGCGTCGCGCGGTTGTAGATCGAGGACACGTAATCCTTGCCGCCGACCATCGCCCTGACCGCGCCGTCGCGATCGAGCGCGACCAGCGCGCCCTGCACCCCGGCGGGCGCATTGGCGCGGATCGCGGTATCGGCGCTCTTCTGCATCGACGGGTCGAGCGTGGTCCACACGTCGAGCGGCGCCTCGGTCTCGTCGATCAGCGTTTCGAGCTGCGGCAGCGCCCAGTCGGTGAAATAGCGCACGCTGTTCTGCTGCGGCTCGGGCGCCAGCTTGATCGCCTCGGGATTGGCGTCCATCGCCTCGCTGGCGGTGATCGCGCCGGTTTCCTGCATCAGCTTCAGCACGACGCCCGCGCGCCCGACGGCGGCTTCGGCATCGGCGGTCGGCGAATAGCGCGACGGCGCCTTGACCAATCCGGCGATCACCGCCGCCTCCGACAGCGACAGGTTGGTGGCCGGGTGGTTGAAGAAGCGCCGCGATGCCGCGTCGATCCCGTACGCCCCGCCGCCGAAATAGACCTTGTTCAGATAGAGTTCGAGAATCTGGTTCTTGGTGAACTTGCGCTCCAGCGCCAGCGCGAGGATGATCTCGCGGAACTTGCGCCCGACCGTATAGCTGTTCGACAGGAAGATGGTGCGCGCGACCTGTTGCGTGATGGTCGACGCGCCCTGCAACCGGCGGCCGGTGCCGCGATTCTCGATCGCGAACTTGGTGATGCGCGCCAGCGCCACCGGATCGACGCCCCAGTGCGAGCGGAAGCGGCGATCCTCGACCGACACCATCGCCTCGCGCATCGGTACCGGAATCTGCGAGTAGGGGATCCACTCGCCATAGCTCGGCCCCAAAGACACCAGGATCGACCCGTCCGCCGCACGCACCCGGATCATCTGGCCGTTGGGCGAGGATTTGAGCTGATTGAAGCTCGGCAGGTTCGATTTGGCGTTATAGACCGCCACGACCAGCGCGATCGCCCCAAAGATGGCGAGGCCGAAGCCGATCCCCAGCACCCAGCGCAGGATGCGCCACCAGCGGGACGGGGCGGCGGACCGCTTCTGCGGGCTTTGGGGAGAACGTGCCATCTGGATGCGCCGGATACCGCGCCCGCCCCCGGCGGCACAAGCCCCGGGCGCTCAGGCGCATTGGGAATGGCGCGCGCTACTGACGACTTGCTGAACGGGTGCTGACGGAATCGATCCGGGTCCAGCGCGCCGCCGCGCCGACCAGCCCCGGTATCCGCCCGCCGTTGAGCAGCAACGCATGAGTGGGTGGCTGTTCGGCCAGCGTCCGCAGCAATCGGGCAAGCGCGATCGGTCGGTGCAGCCGTCGGCGCAGCGCATGCTGGAACCCGTGCGCGCCGTCCGGTCCGCAACGCTGCCAATGCGCCGCAGCGCGAATGGCGCTGGCGATGGCGATGCCCATGCCTTCCCCGGCTAGCGACGGGATTACCCCGGCCTGGTCACCCAGTCGATAGACGCCGGGCATGGTGCCGCGTGCCCGCCAGCCGTAAGGGACGTTGGCAATGGCATCGATCGCGGGCGTGCCGCCCAGATGCGCGAGTCGCTCCCCCAGCGCCGGCAGTTCGTCCGCCAGAACCCGCAACAGTCCGGGCAGGTCGCCCGCGCCGCGCAGCCGCGACCGGCGCACCGCCATGCACAGGTTCGCGCTGCCATCCTCCTGTAGCACCAGCCCGGCATAGCCCCCGGCAAAGGCGTGCAGCTCGATCGCGTCGCCGACCAGCCGGGTCAGCGCCGGATGCTGCGCGAGCCGGACCCGCACCCCCATCACCGGATCGTCACCGACCACCGCATCGCGCATCGTCCCACGCAGATCGTGCTTGCCGGTCGCGAGGAACAGCGTCTCGCCCGTCACCGCTGCGCCATCGCCGGTATGCAGTGTCGTGCCCTCGGCCGAGCGGATCGTGACGCCGCGTTCGACGCCCGCACCGGCATCCCGTGCCGCCGCCAGCAGCAGCGCGTCGAGGCGCAGGCGCGACAGGCCGATGGCGGGGGCGGGCAGGGGCGATTCGGCGCGGCCCCTACCGGCGAACAGCACCACGCGGCGCACCGCATGCCCGCCCAGCATCGCCGGATCGATCCCGACGCTCGCCAGCGATTCGAGCGTCCGCCACGACAGGAACCCGCCGCACAGCGCATCCTGCGGCTCGCGCGACCGTTCCAGCACCAGCGGCGTCGTACCGCCCTTCGCGAGCAGCAGCGCGGCGATCGACCCGGCCGGGCCGCCGCCGGCGATCAGCGCCGGCGTTCGACGCATAGCCGGAACGGAAAGCGCCGCCGGACCACCGCACCCTCGACCCCTGCCTCGGCAAGGATCGGGAGCCATTCGGCGGGGCGATAGGATCGCGCGATCGACAGCGTGCCATCGGCGCGGACGATCGGGTGCCAACGCATCAGCGTCGCCAGCATTGGATAGCCGCGATGGGCGAAGCGATGGCGGTGCAGGTCGTTGACGAACCAGCCGCGCGCCGCCTCGCCCTCCATGAACGCCAGGAACGCGACCAGCTGCGCATGGGTCATGTGATGCGCGACGAGGCTGGACACGATCACGTCCCAGCCTTCGCCCGCCAGATCGGCATAGTCGCCGGTGCGATAGGCGATCGGCAGGGCAGGGGGCGTATCGGCACGGGCGATCGCTTCGCTGCGGGGGTTCAGGTCGATACCGACCAGTTCCGCCGCCACGCCGCGTTTCGCCGCCCAGCGGGCGATGCGACGCAGCATGTCGCCATCGCCATAACCGACATCGAGCAGCTTCAGCCGCTCGCCCGGCCGCACGACGCTGTCGAGGAACGCCAGCGTCGGCCGCGCCGCCATGGTGACCGTGTTGACCCGCGCCAGATCGCGCAGCACCGCCGCATAGGAGTCGGCGCTGAGGGCAGGATCGTCCATCGCCTCTTCGGCGTGCGCGCGCGGAAAGCTCATGCCGCGCTCCGAAAGCCGAAGCCTTCGGCGGCAAGGCCGGGACCGAAGGCCAGCGCGATGCCGTTCGCCACCGGCGTTCCGTCCAGCATCGCCGCCAGCACGAACATCAACGTCGCCGACGACATATTGCCATGGGCAGCCAGAACGCCACGCGACGCCGCCAGGGCTTGCGGAGACAGCGATAGGCTGCGCTCCACCGCGTCGAGGATCGACCGCCCGCCGGCATGGACCGCCCAGCCATCGACCTGCGACAGCGCCCGGCCCCCGGTTGCGGCGGCGGCGAAGTCGGGGTCGGTCAGCGCCTGCGCGATCCGGCCCGGCACCTCGCCTGACAAATGCATCGCAAAGCCGGCATCGGTGATGTCCCAGCGGATCAGCGCCGCCGAATCGGGCAGGGTCGCGGCAAAGGGGGTCTCGATCGCAAAGCCGCCCTCGTCCGCCGTCACCAGCGCGGCGGCGGCGCCGTCGCCGAATTGCAGCATCGCCAGCAGCGGCTCCAGCGTGGTCGCCGGTTGCAGGTGCAGCGTCGACAATTCGACCGTGACGACCAGCACGCGCGCTTCCGGTTGCGACCGGACGATGTGGCGGGCGCTGCGCAGCGCGGCGACGGCGGCATAGCAGCCCATGAACCCGACCAGCAGCCGTTCGACCCGCGGCGACAGGCCGATGCGCGCGGCGATGATCTGATCGATGCCGGGCGCGACGAAGCCGGTGCAGCTCGCCACGACCAGATGGGTGATCCCGTCCAGTGCCACGCGATCGCCCAGCCCCTCGATCGCGGCGATCGCCAGCGTGGGCGCGGCATCGGCATAGATCGTCATCCGCGCGGCGGTGCCGGGCATGGCGTCGGCATAGAAGCCGCCGGGCGCCACCGGCGACCCGCCATCGACCCCGATCGGCAGCACCGACCAGCGATGGCCGATCCCGGCGCGCTCGACCATGCGGTCGAACAGTTTCGCCTCGCGATCGGGCAGGCGACGTCGCGCCCAGCCGATAAAGGCGTCGTGGATATCGTGCGAGGGGGTTGCCGTCGCGACGGCGTTGAGCCAGGCGGCGGGCGCAGGGGCGGGGGTCATCCTGCGCTCAACGCGCGGGGAGCCGATCTGCTACCCGATCAATCCTTCCACGCCCACCACAATTGGGCGGGGGGCATGTTCCACCATTCCATGTCGTGATCGATGCGCGCGAACTGCCGGTCGAGAAAGTCGCGCACGCGCGGGTTGAATTGATAGACGAGGAACGCGCCGCCCGGCCGCAATACCGCCTGCGTCGCCGCGGCGATCGTGTCGCCGACACCCGGCGGCAGCGTGGAAAAGGGCAGGCCCGACAGGACGTAATCGGCATGGGGATGGCCATGCTCCGCCACGATCCGCTCCACATCCGCCGCCGAGCCGTGCACGGCGGAAAAGCGCGAATCGAGGATCGTCGCGTTCAGATAATCGATAAAATCGGGGTTGGTATCGATCACGATGAGCTGTGCATCGGGGGCGAGCCGTTCGAGGATCGGGCGGCAAAAGGTGCCGACGCCCGGTCCATATTCCACCACGACCTTGGCACTGGCCCAGTCGATCGGGGCCAGCATCTTGCGGATCAGCTTGTTCGACGACGGGATGACCGACCCGACCATCACCGGATGCTTCACAAATCCGCGCAGGAAGATGCCGGCTGGCGATGGGACACCGCGCGGCTTCCGTCGGGTCGCGGCGTTTGAACTCGTCGTCATGCAAATCCTCGAACGGATGGCGCATAGGGCCATGGTCACGGCGTCGTCGCAAAAGCGCAACGAACTTGCAAGCGGATCGGTTTCGTCGTGCGACGAATGTCCGACGCAGGACGACAGGGACCGGTCGTGCCGGTCCCCGCTTTCCCTCATCCCTTGGGCCCGCGCCCCTCGACCATGCCGGGCGCGATGAAGCCGATCGGCTGGATCGCCACCGCATCCTGTTTCAGCCGGGCGGACATGGCGCGATATTCCTCCTCCATCGCCACCGTCACCGACGCGCGCGAGTCCGCCAGCGCTGCCTCGAAATGCGCCATCGTCACTTCGCGCGTGTCGAGCGAGGCACGCAGCGCGACGAGGCCGGCGCGTCGCACCACGTCCTCCAGATCGGCACCGGTAAAGCGTTCGGTCCGCGCGGCGATGGCGTCGAGGTCGACATCGGCCGCCAGCGGCATCTTCTGCGTCTGGATGCCGAGGATACGGGCGCGTCCCGCCCGGTCGGGCACGCCGACATAGATCAGCTCGTCGAACCGGCCGGGGCGCAACAGCGCGGGATCGACCATGTTCGGCCGGTTGGTCGCGCCGATCACCACCACCGATTGCAACTCCTCCAGTCCGTCCATCTCCGCCAGGATCGTGTTCACCACCCGTTCGGTCACCTGCGGCTCGCCGAGACCACCGCCGCGCGCGGGCACCAGCGAATCGAGTTCGTCGATGAAGATGACCGTCGGGGCCACCTGCCGCGCGCGGGCGAACAGGCGGGCGATCTGCTGCTCGCTCTCGCCATACCATTTGGACAGCAGGTCGCTCGACTTGGTGGCGATGAAGTTCGCCTCCGCCTCGCGTGCGACCGCCTTCGCCAGCAGCGTCTTGCCGGTGCCCGGCGGGCCGTAGAGCAGGAACCCCTTGGCCGGGCGGATGCCGAGGCGGCGGAACGAGTCGGGCGATTTGAGCGGCAGTTCGACGCCTTCCTTCAGCCGCATCTGCGCATCGTCCAGCCCGCCGACATCGTCCCAGCGGACGGTCGGCGCCTGCACCATCACCTCGCGCATGGCGCTGGGCTGCACACGCTTCAACGCCTCGACGAAATCGTCACGGGTGACCGACAGGCTGTCGAGCACGTCCTGCGGGATGGTGCCGGCCGACAGGTCGATGCGCGGCATGATCCGCCGCACCGAATCGATCGCCGCCTCGCGGGTCAGCGCCGCCAGATCGGCGCCGACAAAGCCGTAGGTGGTGCGTGACAGCTCGCCCAGATCGACATTGTCGTCGAGCGGCATGCCGCGGGTATGGATGCCGAGGATCTCGCGCCGTCCGCGCTCGTCGGGAACGCCGACGACGATCTCGCGGTCGAACCGGCCCGGACGGCGCAGCGCCTCGTCGATCGCTTCGGGCCGGTTGGTCGCAGCGATGACGACGATGTTGGCGCGCGATTCGAGCCCGTCCATCAGCGTCAGCAGCTGGGCGACCAGCCGCTTTTCGGCCTCGCCCGATACCTGGCCGCGCTTGGGGGCGATCGAATCGATCTCGTCGATGAACACGATCGAGGGCGATGCCTTGGTCGCCTCCTCGAACACCTCGCGCAGCCGCTTTTCCGATTCGCCATAGGCCGATCCCATGATCTCGGGACCGTTGATCAGGAAGAATTCGGCGTCCGATTCGTTGGCGACCGCGCGGGCGAGGCGGGTCTTGCCGGTGCCGGGCGGGCCGTGCAGCAACACGCCCTTGGGCGGATCGACGCCAAGGCGCTGGAACAGTTCGGGATAGCGCAAGGGGAGTTCGACCATCTCGCGCAGCTGGTCGATCGTCTGGCCCATGCCGCCGATATCGTCATAGGTGACGTCGGCACGCCGCGTCTCGCGCGGTTCCTCATATTCCGACCGCAGCTCGATCTCGGTCGATTCGTCGATATGGACGACGCCCTTGGGCGTGGCCGAGACGACGGCCAAGCGGATTTCCTGCAGCGAAAACGCTGGGGCATTCACATAACGGCGGACATTGGGCGACAGATTGTCGACCCGCTGGTGGCCGGTGGTGGCGACGATATCGCCTTGGCACAAAGGCCGCCCGAAAAAGGTGCGCTTGAGCGCGTTGGCCGACCCTTGCAGCCGCAGATTCTGTTGGGCGGGCGCGAAGACCACCCGGCTGGCCGGGCGCGACTCGGCCTTGCGCACCTCGACCTGATCGCCCGAGCCCACGCCGGCATTGGCGCGCTGCAACCCGTCGATGCGGACGATATCGAGGCCTTCGTCCTCGGGATAGGGGGCGATGGCGCGTGCGGGGGTCGTCTTTTTGCCGACGATCTCGACGACGTCGCCTTCGTTGACACCGAGCAGCGCCATGACCGAGCGGGGGAGATGGGCGATGCCGCGCCCGCTATCCTCGGGCCGGGCATTCGCCACCTGTAGCCGCCGTCCGCCTGTTTCGCTGTCCGCCATCAACTTTCCGTCCTGCATGAAGGCACAAGGAACGGCGGATATGGGCGGTGGGTTGCCGGCAACAAGGCGAAAAAAAAGGCCGATCGAAACGACCGGCCGGAAAGTTTTTAGGAGAGGATGCCTGAAAGGCACGCCCTATGTGCGGTGCGGCGTCTTTTTGTGCAAGTGCGAACAAATCAATTCGCATTGCATAAAATGCAACACCATCCCTCCGTATCGTTGTAAGTGACACGCTTGCGGTGCAGCGTGTACCGCACCGCAACCAATTTTCAGGGTATCGGATGCGTCGCCTTCCTCCTCTCACCGCGATCGAAGCGTTCGTGCATGTCGCGCGCCTCGGCTCGGTCAAGCTTGCCGCCGACGAACTGGCGCTGTCCTCGCCCGCGCTCAGCCGCCGGGTGCAGGCGCTCGAACGCTTCATCGGCAAGCCGCTGTTCGAACGCCGGCACCAGGCGCTGCGGCTGAACGACGATGGCGAGCGGCTGCTGGCGCTGCTCTCGGGCGCGCTCGACACGCTGTCGGACGCGGTGGAGCAGATGTCGGGCGCGGTGGAGGTGCTGCGCCTGCGGCTGGGCGTCCTGCCGCTGTTCGCGATCCAGCGGCTGATGCCGCGCATGGGCGATCTGCACGACCAGCATCCCGAACTGCATCTCGATTTCGACACCGCGCATCACGGGCTTGGCCGGCTGGGCGAGGGGATCGACGTCGCGATCGTGCTCGATCATGCGATCGACCCGGCATTCTATGCGCGGCGACTCGACCGCAACCGGATCTACGCGATCGCCGGGCGGGCGTTGATCGATCGCACGCCGATCACCGATCCGTCACAACTGGCGCAGCACACCGCGCTGATCCACCGCGACATGCCCGACACCTTCGCCAACTGGATGCACGCGGCCGGCGTGCCGGACGTGGAGCCGGTGGCGATCGACCGGTTCGATTCGGGCACGTTGATGCTGGAGGCCGCCGCACAGGGGCTGGGCGTCGCCTTCATGCTGGAATCGCATTTCGAAACCGCGCGCGACGACCGGCTGGTGCCACTGTTCGATATGGCGGTCGATTCGACCTACAGCCATTGGTTCGTGTGCCGCCCGCGCATGTTACAGCAACGGCCGGTGAAGCTGTTCCACGACTGGCTGGTCAAGGCGCTGGACGCGCCGGCGGAGTAGGGGGGGGGAACACCCGTCATTCCGGCGAAGGCCGGAATCCATTGTGTCGGATGTTGTCGATGGTTCGCAACCGTCCCCCCATCCATGGATCCCGGCCTGCGCCGGGATGACGGATGGGGGGGGCGGCGGAAGGCGTCTACGCTTCCGAGCGCGCGGTCACGATCTTGCCCGGGTTGCGCGGCGGCTCGCCCTTGGGCAGCGCATCGACGGCGTCCATGCCGCTCTCGACCACGCCCCACACCGTGTACTGGCGGTCGAGGAAGGTCGCATCGTCGAGGCAGATGAAGAACTGGCTGTTGGCCGAGTTCGGGTCCATCGTCCGCGCCATCGAACATACGCCGCGGACATGCGGTTCGGCGTTGAATTCCTGCTTGAGGTTCGGTTCCTTCGACCCGCCGGTGCCGTCACCGCGACCACCGTCGCCGCCCTGCGCCATGAAGCCGTCGATCACCCGGTGGAACGGCACGCCGTCATAAAAGCCCGAATCGGCCAGCTTGACGATTTGCGCGACATGGTTGGGCGCGAGGTCGGGGCGCAGCTTGATGCGGACTTCGCCGGTATCGAGCGTCATCACGAGCGTGCTGGGGGTATCGGCCATTGAAAGCTCCTTGAAAGTCGGGGTCTAGCTAGGGGTTCGAACGGCTAAGGACAACCGCACAGGCGTTGGCACGGCGGTGCAGCATGGCTACAGCGGGAACCGACTGCGCCAGAAGGAGGGTTGCGACCATGACCGAACTCGACCTTCCCGATACGACCAGCGAACTGGACGAGGACGACCGGCTGAAGCCCGAATTCGTCCGTGCCGTGTGCGAGGCGGTCGACCGCGGCGATGACGAGGCCGCGCGCGAGCTGGTCGAACCGCTACACCCCGCCGACCTCGCCGACCTGTTCGAACTGGTGCCCGGCGAACAGCGCGCCGCGCTGGCCGCCGCCATCGCCGAACGGCTGAACGGCGATGTGCTGGCGGAGATGAACGACTGGGTCCGCGACGCGGTGATCGAGGCACTGACCGCGACCCAGGTCGCCGATCTCGCCGCCCAGCTCGACACCGACGACGCCGTCGCGATCATCGAGGACCTCGACGATGCCGAACAGCGCGCGGTGCTGCGCGCGCTCGACCCTGACGACCGTGCCGCGATCGAGGAGGCGCTGTCCTACCCCGAGGAATCCGCCGGCCGCCTGATGCAGCGCGAGCTGGTCGCGGTGCCCGAACACTGGACCGTCGGCGACGCGCTCGACTATCTGCGTGCCGACGATGTGCTGACGACCGATTTCTGGGAAATCTTCGTGGTCGATCCGGCGCACAAGCCGGTCGGTACCTGCCAGCTGTCGTGGATTCTCCGCACCCCGCGCTCGGTCGCGATCGGCGACGTCATGGCGCGCGAACAGACGCTGATCCCGGTCGACATGGACCAGGAAGAGGTCGCGCTGCGCTTTCAGAAATATGCGCTGATCTCCGCCGCCGTGGTCGATGGCGGCGGGCGGCTGGTCGGGATGATCACCGTCGACGACGTGGTCCACATCATCCAGGCCGAAGCGGGCGAGGACGCGCTGCTGCTGTCGGGGGCCGGCGAAGGCGACATCAACGAACCGATCCGCGATTCGTACAAGGCGCGCGTGCGCTGGCTCATCACCAACCTCATCACCGCGCTGTTGCCGGCGACGATCATCGGCGCGTTCGGCGCGACGATCGATAAGATGGTGACGCTGGCCGCGCTGATGCCGATCGTCGCCGGCCTCGGCGGGAATGCCGGTACGCAGACCATGGCGGTCACCGTCCGCGCGCTTGCCACCAACCAGCTGACCCAGTCGAACACGGTGCGCGCGATCCGGCGCGAGATGATCATCGCGCTGATGAACGGTGCGACCGTCGCCGCGCTGATCGGTACCGGCGTGACCCTGTGGTTCGGCAATCCGCAGCTGGGGGCGGTGATCGGCAGCGCGATGCTGCTGAACGTCGTTATCGCCGGGTTCGCGGGCGTGTTCGTGCCGCTGACGCTCGACCGGTTCAACGCCGACCCGGCGGTCGCGTCGTCGATCTTCGTCACCATGACCACCGATTCGATGGGGTTCCTGGTTTTCCTGGGGCTTGCGACCGTCAGCGGACTGACTGGTTGAGGCGGACGCCGGCACTTCCCATCTGGGGCGCGTGCCGCTCCATCTGACCAAAGTCGCCTTCGCTATCGAATCGGTCGAACAACTCGCCGACCGGCTGGCGACGCGCCATGCCGAGGGCGGGTTCCTGACCACCCGCTACCTGCCCAAACGCGCCGCCGAGATCGAAGGCGGATCGCTGTTCTGGATCCTGAAGCACCGCCTCGTCGCGCGCTCGCCGATCCTTGGCTTCGGTGAGGCGGAGGGCGGGCGGGTCGCGATCCATCTCGGACCCAAGCTGGTGCTGGTGGAGGCCCGGCCGAAGCGCGCGCATCAGGGCTGGCGCTATCTCGAGGAGGCCGACGCGCCCGCCGATCTGGGCGGGGAGGGCAGCGGCGCGGACGAACTGCCGCCGCGGCTGATCGGCGAGCTGATGGCGTTGGGATTGTTGTAGAAAAGTGGTTCGCGCGGAGGCGCGGAGGCGCGGAGGAGGTTGCGGCTTTCCTGCCGTTCCGCGTCAGCGGAACCCTTCATCCCCGTGGCAGCTATTCAGAAAACAGATCGCTGCGCGATCGGGTTGCAGCAAACGCAACCTCCTCCGCGTCTCCGCGCCTCCGCGCGAACCCCTATTCTTCTACCCGACCAGCCCCGGATAGGCCGCCTTCGCTGCGGCCACCTTCGGCCGGTCCCATCGCATGATGTACGGATGCGACGGGTTCCGCCGGGCGAAATCCTGATGATAGGCCTCGGCGGGATAGAAGGCGCCGGTTTCGACCTTCGTCGCGATCGGCTTCGGAAACGCCTTCGCCCGCGTCAGCTGCGCGATGTAGCGCCGCGCGGTCAGCGCCTGCGACGGGTTTTGCGGGAAGATGGCGGAGCGATAGCTCGGCCCCGAATCGGGGTACTGCCCGTTCACCTGCGTCGGATCGTGCGCGACCGAGAAATAGAGCCGCAGCAGCGTGCCATAGCTGACGACGCGCGGGTCGTAGGTGATGCGAATCGCCTCGGCATGGCCGGTACGCTCGGTCGATACCTGGTCGTAGGTGGCGGTCTGGCGCGTGCCGCCGGCATAGCCGCTGACGACCGATTTGACGCCCTTCACCCGTTCGAACACCGCCTCCATCCCCCAGAAGCAGCCGCCGGCGAGTACCGCGGTGGCAAGGCCCGGGGTCGGCGGCACGTCGCTGACGACGGTGGGGATCGGAACCGCGCGTTCGGCAGTCGCCGGCGGGATAGACAGGGCGCCCACGCCGATGGCGGCGATGGCGACGGGCAGCAGAAACTTCATGGCAAAGGTTCCTCGGGCGGACCGGGAACCAAGATGGGGTGCGCAACCGCGCACCGCCAGATCAACCGATGCGTTCGACCACCGCCGGTGCGGCACGGACCGACTTCGCGTCGCTGCGATCGGCCACCTGCACCGCGACCAGCGCGACGGCACCCAGCGCGAAGCCGCTGATGAAATGGCGAAGGAATCCGGTGCGCTTGGCGGTCATCTGTCTCATCCTCTTGCCCGGCCGCTCCCCCGTATGGTTCGCGGCGTCCGGCGGAGCCGCCTCAGCGGTGCCGCCCAATGTTCGATGCAAGATATAGGTTTGCGGGGCTGAACCGACGCTGGCGCGTCCGTTCATGTTGCGCACAGCCTCAACCATGTTGCGACTGCGAAATCAAGGGCGGCGAGGGTGCGGGATCGGCAACGCTGCGTTGCGCAATCGACGCGCGGGCACGGCTGCGATGCTTGTCGACATACATCAGGCGGTCGGCCTGGGTAATCAGGTGGTCGAGCGTCTCGAACGATCCCGCCGCCCATCCGATGCTGACGCCGGTGGCATGGCCGGGGCCGAGCAGCGCGGACATGCCCTGGTCGAACCGGGCGACGATTCCGGCGGCGATCGCTTCGGCATCGGCGGCGTCGATGCCTGGCAGGACGCAGACGAACTCGTCGCCGCCCCAGCGGAACACGCGCCCGGTCATCGCGATCGACGCCACCGCCGCCCGGGTCGCGATGCGCAGCGCCGCGTCGCCGGTGGCATGGCCATGGCGGTCGTTCAGCGCCTTGAACCGGTTGAGGTCGAGCATCAGCACCGCACCGTCGCCGCGCCAGCCGATGCGTGCCCGGTCGAACGCGGTGCGGTTGCCGGCACCGGTCAGCCCGTCACGCTCGGCCAGCGTCGCCAGCCGCTGTTCGCACCGCTCCGCATCCATCGTCATCAGCGAAAAGCCGCGGAACATGATGAACGCGACCGCGCCGGCCGCCAGCCATGCCGCGGGTCCGCCATGCATGCCGGTGGGTTCGGGGCCGAGCTGGCCGGTAACGGCGAACCATGCCCGCCCGAGGAACATCGGCACCGTCATCGTGAACATCACCGCCACGATCCATCCGGTACGCAACGCCTCCTGCCGGGCGATGCGGACGGCGACGACGACCGTCGCCACGTCGAACAGCGAGCGGACGACATTCAGATAGGCGATGCGATATCCGGCATCGACGGGACCGGACCATAGCAGCATCGGCAGGGCGACGATGCTGGCGATCGCGATCCATGGCCACAGACGCTCGGAAGGGTCGGCGAAGCGGCGCATGCCGATATAGATCAGGCCATAGCTGGTCGCGGCGATCGCGTTGCCGATATTGATCAATCCGGGAAGGTGCAGCGGACGCAGCAGCGGCGCGACCGCGCTCGCCCCCAGCAGGACATGCCCGACACCCCACCACTTGGCCCAAGAATCGAACCGCCCGCCGGCCGCTGCCGTCAGATGCACGATCCCGGCCACGACCGAACACAGCGCGACCATGATGTACAGGGTGGAAATATCGAGCAGCATGCAGTCCCTATCACAACTGTCGTGGTGATAGGGACGATGCCCTAACAGTCCGTTTCTACGGCGTAATTACTTGAGCGCGGCGCACGCCGACCGGATGCGGGCGCACGCTTCGGCCAGCAGTTCGTCCGACGTGGCATAGCTGATCCGCATCGCGGGCGACAGGCCGAACGCCGCGCCCTGCACCGCCGCGACCCTGGCGTCCTCCAGCAGATAGCCGACGAAATCCTCGTCGGTGTCGATCCGCTTGCCCGCCGGAGTCGTCTTGCCGATCAGCCCGGAGATGTCGGGATAGACATAGAAGGCGCCTTCGGGCGTCGGGCAGGTGATGCCGGGAATCGCATTCAGCTCGGCGACGACCAGGTCGCGCCGCCGCTGGAACGCGGCGTTGCGTTCGGCCAGGAACGACTGGTCGCCATTCAGCGCGGCGACGGCGGCGGCCTGCGCGATCGAACAGGGATTGCTGGTCGATTGCGACTGCAGCTTGGCCATCGCCTTGATCAGCCATGCCGCGCCCGCAGCATAGCCGATGCGCCAGCCGGTCATGGCATAGGCCTTCGAACAGCCGTTCACCGTCAGCGTGCGGTCGTACAGCGCCGGGTTGACCTCGGCGATCGTCGCGAATTCGAAGCCGGGATAGACGATATGCTCGTACATATCGTCGGCGAAGATCCACACATGCGGATGCCGCTCCAGCACCTTGCCCAGTTCGCGCAGCTCGTCGCGGGTATAGCCCGCGCCGGTCGGGTTGGATGGCGAATTGAGGATGACCCACTTCGTCTTCTCGGTGATCGCGGCATCGAGCTGTTCGGGGGTGATCTTGTAATTCTGGTCGGCGCCGGCCGCGATGAACACCGGCGTCCCGCCCGCGAACTGCACGACGTCGGGGTAGCTGACCCAATAGGGCGCGGGCACGATCACCTCGTCCCCCGCATCGACCGTCGCGACCAGCGCGTTGAACAGCGTGTGCTTGCCGCCGACATTCACGCTGATCTGGTTCGCGGCATAGGTCAGGCCGTTGTCGCGCTTGAACTTCGCGATGATCGCGTCCTTCAGCTCGACGGTGCCGTCGACATTGGTATATTTGGTCTTGCCGGCGCGGATCGCCTCGATCGCGGCGTCCTTCACGAAATCGGGCGTGTCGAAATCGGGTTCGCCCGCGCCCAGGCCAATGACGTCGACGCCCTGCCGCTTCAGTTCGAGCACCTTCGACGTGATGGCGAGGGTCGGCGACGGGTTGATGCGGTCGAGCGCGGCGGAGGGCTTCATGGGACGTCCGATGCTGAGAAGGAACAGGTGGACGCGCCCTTACGCCCCAATGTTCGCATCTGCAACCAAGCGCGCACGAATCAATCCGCGAACCGCGTTGCCGATGTAAAATCCTTGCGCAAGATCGGCGAGGGTCAGCGGCATCTCGACCGCCTCGCCCCGTGCGATCAGCTCCGCGCGCAGCACGCCGGGCAGCAGCCCCCGGTCGAGCGGCGGGGTCAGCAACTGTGCCCCACCACCGACGAAGATCGAGGTGAAGCTGCCCTCGGTCAGCTCGCCATCCTCGCCGACGAAGATCGTCTCGAAACAGCCGGGCGGCGGCGCGGGCCAGAAGCGGCGGTCGCTGGTCTTGTGCGCGAGGCGCAGGTCGCGGCGGTCTAGCGGCAGGCGTGCCACCGCGACATCGACCGGCCCGGCCAGCGCGGGCGGCAACGGCGTCACGTCGACCGCGATCGCCCCGCTGCGCGACAGCAGCAGCCGCACCCGCGACGCTTCGCGCAAGCGGAAGGTCGCCGCCTGCAATTCGTTGCGCGTCGCATGGCGATCGAACGCGAACCCCAGCGCCCGCGCGCTCTCGGTCATCCGCGCCAGATGCCGCTCGAGCAGCGGCATGCCGCCATGCGGGTCGAACGCCATCGTCTCGATCAGGTCGATCGGCGTCGGCGTGACGTCGAGGAAGCGCGCCTTGGCGAGGCATTCATGCCATTCGGCCTCGGCGACCGAATCGGCGACGACGCCCGATCCCAGTCCCAGCGTCGCGTTCGCGCTGCCGGCGGGCAGGCGCAGCGTGCGGATCGCGACGTTGAACGATGCGTCGCCATCGCCGTCGATCCAGCCGATCGCCCCGGTGTAGATGCCGCGTGCACGCTGTTCGACCGCATCGATCGCCTGCATCGCGCGACGCTTGGGCGCGCCGGTGATCGATCCGCACGGGAACAACGCCGCCAGCGCATCGACCGCGTGCCTACCCGGCGCCAGATCGGCGGTCACCGACGAGATCAGCTGGTGGATGCTCGGATAGGTTTCGACGACGAACTGCTCGGGCACGCGCACGCTGCCGGCCACGCCGACACGCGACAGGTCGTTGCGCATCAGGTCGACGATCATCAGGTTTTCGGCGCGCTGCTTGGGGTCGCTTGCCAATGCCTGCGCCGCGGCGCGGTCGCGCACCGGATCGGGATCGCGCGTCGCGGTGCCCTTCATCGGCCGCGCGGTGATCCGCCCCCGTTCGACCGAAAAGAACAGCTCGGGCGAAAAGGACAGCAGCCAGTCGCTGCCGGTCCATACCACCGCGCCATGCCCGGCGGCGGCGCGCGGTCGAATCGCGGCATAGAGCGCCATCGGATCGCCGACCACCGGGACCTGCGCCCCGAAGGTCAGGTTCGCCTGATAGATATCGCCCGCCGCGATCAGGTCGAGAATGTCGGCACAGCGCCTGGCATAGGCATCGGCGGCGATGCCCGGCGCGACCGATCCGATCCACGCCCCGGCCGGATCGGGCAGGGCGGTGGCGACGTCGATCGTCTCCGTCGTGTCGAACACGCCGAACCACAGCAGCGGGCCGTCGCCGGCCCGCACCGGCGCACCCGGCACCAGCGCGGCGCCGGCCTCGTAGGTCATATAGCCCGCGACGCTCTCGCCCGCCGCCGTCGTCGCCTGCACCTGCGCCAGCGCATCGGCGACCTCCTCCACCCGATCGGCGCGGATGATCCGGCCGGGTGCACGGTACAGCCGTGCGGTTCCGCCCGGCCGGGCATCGTCGAACAGCACGAAAGGCCAGGTGGTGTCGAACATTCCCCCACGCTTGCCGGTTGCGCGCGCGCGGGGCAAGCATTGTGACGGTGCTTTGTGTACGCGGGATTAAAGCTGCTCCACTTTCGTGGACGCGGTACCGGCCCGCTCCCCCACCCGACCACCCACAGCGTATCCTGAT